>TARA_R110002167_G_scaffold15695_1_pt1 | contig 76240 bp, 67 predicted proteins | sample TARA_R110002167 | Tara Oceans TARA_R110002167 (sample SAMEA4398238) | marine metagenome | biome: Polar Biome; feature: [MES] marine water layer (ENVO:01000295) within the mesopelagic zone...; material: water (ENVO:00002006), including particulate matter (ENVO:01000060) such as......
TGACCACTTTATTTTAAATTTGATAATTTAGTCGGACGACAGTAGTTGAAAATGATAAATTAATAGGATTCACAGCTTACTACTCTCAGAAAACTGAAATCAATAAAATTACTGAGGTGAAACCTACTTCAATAAATCTCCATGAAAATATTCTTGAGTTTGCTCCGGATGCCATTGTTATAATCAACAGTTCAGGGACCATACTATATGTAAATCAACAATTTGAAAATATTTTCGGGTATGCTAATCATGAAGCAATTGGCCAGGAAATAGAGTTTTTACTCCCGGAAAAATTGAGGGAAAAACACAAATCTCACATCAAATCTTTTTTTCGCTCATCCAATTTCAGGCCCATGGGGAAAGGGTTGGAATTATTTGGAAAGAGAAAGAATGGAGAAAATTTCAATGTTGAAATAAGCCTTATACCCGTCCTATCCAATGGAGATTCTTTAGTAATGGCTTCCATAAGAGATGTTTCACAACAAACAAGAATTGAGACAGAGCTGGAAGAAAGCAACAAGCGTAATGCCATCTTCATTCAGCAATCACCTTATGCAATAGCCATGTTAGACCAAGAAATGCGGTATATGGCCGTTTCTAAAAAATGGATTAAAGATTATGTCTTGAAGGGTGAAGAAATAATAGGGAAATCTCATTTCAAAATTTTCCCTAACATTGGGGAAGATCGGAAGCAGATTTATCATAGATGCTTGACAGAAAAAAGAATTTTTAAAAAAGAAGAGCTAATAATAGGAGATGACGGGAGCAACAAATGGATTAAATCTGATGTACGCCCTTGGTATGCTTCAGAAAATAAAGTAGGTGGGTTACTCATTCATACTGAAGATATCACAACTATAAAAAATGAAGAGAATGAGAAAAAAAGGATTGAAGCCATCTTGGAAAAGACCAACGAAATTTCAAGAATAGGTACTTGGGAATTAAATTTAGAAGAAGAAAAGTTAATCTGGAGTAAAGTCGTTCGTGAGATTCATGAAGTGTCGGAAAGCTTTGTACCGGATGTCAATACAGCCATCAATTTTTATAAAGAAGGGAGAAGTCGTGAATTGATAGGAAAAGCTGTTGCCAATGCTATTGAAATGGGCAACTCATTTGATTTGGAGATTGAATTGGTCACTGCAAAAGGGAATGAAGTATGGGTGAGAGCAATTGGACAAGCAGAGTTTATTGGAGGACAGTGTAAACGAATATTTGGTATTTTTCAAGACATCACTTCGGTAAAAAAAGCTGAAATAAAGCTAAGTCGTGTCAATGAAGAATTAAATGCCATGTTAAATTCTGAATTGGTATCAGTGATCGGCACAGACAATCAAGGTACAATCAATCACTTCAATCGGGGTGCTGAAAAAATGCTTCAATATTCTAGGTCTGAGATGATAGGTAAAAAAACCCCTGAAATATTTCATTCCATGAAAGAAATTGAAAAAATTGGAAAAGAATTATTACCACAGATGGGTGAAGCAGTTATGGGATTTAATATATTCAAGGAAATAGCTAATCAAATAAATTTAGGCTCTATAGAATGTACTTACATAAGAAAAGATGGAAAAAATCTTACAGTATTACTTGCTTTAACTACCTTAAAAAATAACCAAGGAGAAGTTTTTGGCTTTTTGGGTATCGCCACTGACATTACTGAATTAGTGGAAAATCAAAATAAACTAAAAAAGGCAAATGAAAATCTAGAAGTATTGACTGAAAAACTCACTTCTCAAAACCTTCAACTTGCCAATTTCGCTCACATCACCTCTCATAATCTGAGAGCACCTGCAAATAATTTGAATTCCCTACTCCAATTCTATCATACTAGCGAAGGGCAGGAGATAAAAAGCACCATTATCGAGAACTTTGAAACTGTAAGCAAGCACTTAATTAGCACCTTGGATAATTTAGTTGATTTACTAAAAATTCAACATGAGGGTTCCAAAAAAATTGAAATCCTCACTTTTGATGAAATATTGGGCAAAACCAAAGAGATGTTGGTTGGCCATATTATGGAATCAGATGCACAAATAATTGCAGATTTTTCCCAAGCACCAAAAATAACCTTTAACCGTATTTTCTTGGAAAGCATTTTCCTGAACCTTGTAGGAAATGCCATAAAATACCGATCTCCAGATAGGAAACCTATCATTCAATTGCAATCCAAAAAAGAGTCTGGTCGTATCCTACTTTCGGTAAAAGACAATGGTTTAGGCATTGACCTGAAAAAACATGGAAGGAACTTATTTGGCCTCCATAAAACTTTTCATGAAAACAAAGAAGCCAAGGGAATAGGGTTATTTTTAACAAAAAAACACGTAGAAGCAATGGGCGGCATTATCACAGCCAAAAGTGAAGTAGGGCTTGGAACTACCTTTACCATAAAATTTTAAATCAAAACTAAACGTGGATTTTGTAGATTTGGTAAATCTCGATTTTTTAAGTTTAATAAAGTAAAATTCCCTCATCATTTCCGAAATTTGTCTAAAAAAAGAAATGAATTGGATCGTATTGATTTTTGCCGGATTATTTGAAGTAGCCTTTGCTTTTTGTCTAGGAAAGGCCAAAGGAAGTGCCGGAAATGAAATGTACCTTTGGTATGCCGGATTTATCCTTGCCCTTTTTATCAGCATGAGTTTTTTGATCAAGGCAACCCAGTCTTTACCCATAGGAACTGCCTATGCCGTTTGGACGGGAATTGGAGCAGTTGGGACAGTATTGGTGGGGATTTTGGTTTTCAAAGAGCCTGCCACATTTTGGAGAATCCTGTTTCTTACAAGCTTGGTCGGCTCCATTATAGGGCTAAAAGCTGTTTCACATTAAGATTCATAGGATAATCAATCACAGCTCAATATGGCGGAAGTGAAAAATTTAAAAATACTATTAAAAACTATGAACCCTCGACTCAATGAAGGGGAATATGTGTATTGCACAGTGCAAAAAATACCTCAGGTTGATATGGATCAAATATTATTTGTGTTCAAAGAGCAGGAGGGGTTTACCTTGGTCTTGAATAAAAAAGTAGCTGATGAATTATACCTCAACTATTCTTTTGTGGCTTCTTGGATCACGCTTACCGTTCACTCTTCTTTGAAAGCTATTGGTCTTACCGCTGCTTTTTCCAAAGCACTTACAGCTAATAATATTAGTTGCAATGTGGTGGCCGGCTATTACCATGACCACCTCTTTGTGGAAATTAAGGATGCTCAGAAAGCAATGGTAACACTAAAAAAATTCTCAGAAGAACAGTAACAATTAAATTCTATATTGATTTTTTTTCAATGCGAATCTAATGGTTTTGTTATTCAAAAATCCGCAGGAAGGAGTTCTAAAGTCATTAATAGGGGAAGATGGTCGGAGGCCAAATCTTCTTCAATAACGTTGACATCAATGATTTTCCACCTGTTTTCCGGCCTAACTAAAACATAATCAATTTGCTTAACAGGAGAAATGGAAGGTACCGTATGTAAAGCCTTTCCAAAATCCGTATTTACCCACCCCCGTTGTTTCAATAAATCTAAAACATCTGATTTAGGGGTCGCATTTAAGTCCCCAGTTAATATTGTAGGAATTTGTTTTTCCCCATCCACATATGTTTCTTCTATTACTCCCACCGAAGCTTTTCGAGCTGCAATGGATCCAACTGTCTCTAAATAGTCAAAGTGGGTGGTGATAAACCTAATTTCTGTTTCCTTTCCTGTTTCTTCCGCTAAACTGATATCGACCGCCATAGCTTCATAACGACTACTACTGGCACTAGGGATTGAAGTATTCCCAAGGTACTTAAAAGGCCTCCTTGAAAGTATACCATCCCCATAATGAAGCTGACTTTCAGGAACTTCTACACCTAATAAATGGTATAAATTTGGGGGTTCAACTTCAGTAGAAGCTCCAAAAACCCCATGCATACCTGTTAAAGCTGCCAAGGTCCCTACCATAGAAGAATCTGAAACCTCTTGTAAGCCTACGATATCTGGATTTAATCTATTAATAACTTCAGCAATCCTTGCAAGATCTTTTTGTGAATCCATTCCAATACCATAGTGGATATTATAGCTCAAACTTTTAATATCAGCCTATGCTCCTGAGCCATTAATATTTGTAAAGAAAATAGGTAAAACCCAATAAATATTAATAGGAATGTCTTGACCTTTTTTTGCATGGTTAATGAATGATTTATAAGTGATAAATATATAAACAATTTAACTCTTGAATCCACCCTATGTTAGATTTTATAAGTTTGGTAGCCATGCCGTACACCCTAAATCTTTATCCAGATAAAAAATTGGAAATATCGGTTCATATTCAACCGGATTATGAAATAAGGTTTTTCCGCCCTGACAGTACAGGGGTGAAGCCCATCCTGTGATTACGGAAAGTGTTGCAATCGCAAGAAAATCAGTCTATTTAGAATTTTAGCATAGCACTAAAAATTAAATTTGACTAAAGCAAAAATAAGTACTTATATACCTATTGCTCCACAACCTCCGAAGTTTAGCGATAATTAACTTATACCTAAAAATGAGAAAAGATTTCATGTGTTCATTAAATAACGCAGCATTATTTTCGTCCAATTTTTTTCAAAACCTATCCATAGAAATAGACTTTAATTCATTGTAAAGTACTTTACCACCCCCCCGGCTTTAGCCATAATTGGGCTGAAAAGGGCTTTTTATTAATCATCTTAATTCTAAACTAGGAATAGAGACACTCATGGCTTTGTCAGGCTCAGCCTGAGGTAGGAGAATTGATACCTTTTAATTTTTAATTACAAGAAATAATATTATTTTTGCATCATTGTTGCATTTGAAACCTTATTGCATATATGAGTGGGGCCGAAATTTTAAACTTTCATAAGTTAAAAAGAACAAGCTGTCGAGAAGGAATCCTCAAAGTGATGCTGTCCTCAAAGCAAGCATTGTCTGAAGGTGAAATCAGAGATAATCTTAAAGGCCATTATGATCGAACCACATTTTATAGATCTTTTAAAACGCTTGAAGCCAAGAGAATCATTTATAAAGTAGTCGTTGATAATCTTTTTGTCAAATATGCCTTAGGAAATACCTTAAATCCCAAGAAAATGCATGCCCATTTCTATTGTAAGGATTGCAACTCTGTAGAATGCCTTAACAATACACCCATACCCACCTACCCCTTACCTGACGGGTACACCTATTCAGACACTGAGGTCATTATCAAAGGATCTTGCGCCAAATGCAACCAATAAAATGAAGAAAAATTTAATGCTAATGCTAACCTTATTCTTGATATTTGGCTATGCCTTCAGTCAATCTAATCAGGAATTAAAAGGCATTGTTACTGATAAAGAAAATAAACCGTTAAAAGGAGCCTTTGTTAAATTAAATGAGCCAAATAAAGGTACCATTACAAACGATAATGGGGAGTTTATAATTTCAGGTTTACAAAAAGGTACCTATGAAATTAACATTAGATTTCTGGGGTATGAAAATCTTACTAAAACAGTTACCCTTCCGACAAACAATCTTCCTCGGTTCAGTCTAAGTAAAACCCCAATTAGCCTTCAAGAGGTCATCGTCACTGATAACCATGCACTAAATCGTAAAAAAGAAGAATCTTTAGCCATTGAAATAATAAATGAGGATTACCTTAAGCAAAACCTTGGTGGTAGCCTATTGAAATCCCTTGAAAGACTGCCCGGAATTTCTACCATTGATATTGGTTCAGGCCAATCAAAGCCTGTAATTAGAGGGTTGAGTTTTAACCGCGTAGTGGTGGTTGAAAACAATATCAAACATGAAGCCCAACAATGGGGAGCAGATCATGGACTTGAAATTGACCAGTACGCTGTAGATTATGTTGAAATTATTAAGGGACCTGCTTCTCTAATGTATGGTTCTGATGCCATCGGTGGTGTTATTGACATGAAGAACAATAAGCTTCCGGAGAAAAATACTATCAGTGGCGCAGTAGACATTTCCGGGAAGACAAATAATGATTTTATAGGCACTTCAGTTTCTTTAGAAGGCAGAAAAGATTGGTTTTTTGCTTCCCTCACTGCAACCTTACTCGACTATGGGGACTTTAGAGTGCCTACTGATAGCGTTGATATTTACAATTACCGTGCTGCATTGCACGACAATTATATGAGAAACACGGCCGGGAATGAGCAAAATTTCCACCTTTCTTTCGGCTTAGTGAAAGACAAAATCCAAAGCCGATTTTATTTAAGCAATGTGAACAGTAAAAGTGGATTTTTTGCCAATGCTCATGGATTAGAACCTAGAAATGTAGACACCGATGTTCATGACCGCTCAAGCAGGGATGTTCAATATCCTTTTCAAAAAGTAAACCACCTTAAAATAATCAATAACACAACGATATGGCAAGAAAAGTCAAGATTGGAGTTGGACCTGGGATACCAGCAAAATCATAGAGAAGAATGGAGCCAGTATGTACAACACGGCTATATGCCGGCAATTTTTCCGGATACACTGGACTTTGATATGGATTTGGAACGTAAATTCAATAAAGATATCTATTCTGCAAATGCTAAGTTTTTCTTCGAACCGACAGATAAAACGCAGCTAAACGCAGGAATCAATGGTGAATACAAAGAAAACCAAATAAATGGACGGGGGTTTATCATCCCCGCTTACCGTCAATTAAATATTGGTGGTTTTGTTTTTGGCCGGCATGAACTTTCACCAACCAAGCAATTGCAGGCTGGAATGAGGTATGATTATGGAAGAATAAAGACCTTCTCTTATTTTGATTGGTTCCCCTCTCCAATAGATGATGCGGTCGACTCGGAAAACAATTTTCTCCAAAGAGCTGCCTCTATCAATCGATCATTCTCTAATTTCACATGGTCTTTGGGCTATAATTACAACCCCGGAAAATGGAATTATAAAGTTAATATAGGCAAGAGTTTCCGGATGCCTATCCCTAAAGAACTTGCAGCCAATGGTGTAAATTATCATCGCTTTAGTTATGAAGTTGGTAACCCTGATTTATCCCCTGAAATGGCTTACCAATTGGACTTAGGTGTCGCATTTGGGTCTAAGAGATTTGCAGCCGGTGTATCACCGTTTGTCAATTATTTTTCCAACTATATTTACTTAAACCCAACCTCTGCGCATGACCGCTTGTATGGGAATGGCAATCAAATTTTTATTTATACAGAAAGTAAGGTATTAAGATATGGAGGAGAATTTCATTCCCACTATGAATTAAAGGACTGGCTCCAGCTAGGCCTAATAGGCGAATACATCTATTCCAGACAATTGTCTGGAGAAAAAGAAGGTTATACACTCCCCTTTTCCCCACCTGCATCTGCCATTATAAATCTTAAATACCACGGAAAAACATTGGGCCGAATAGAAAAACCTTACTTATCGGTGGATTATAAAATCACTTCAGCCCAAACCAACATCGTTCCTCCCGAAGTAATCACAAATGGATACCAAGTCTTCAATCTTGGCATGGGAGGAGAAGTTAATCTTTATAAACAAAAGGTCACCCTTTCTTTTCAGGTACAGAACCTCTTGAATAAAAAGTACTTTAACCATACCAGTTATTACCGACTAATAAATGTCCCGGAACCGGGAAGAAACTTTATAGTCAATATGAACATTCCTTTTCATTCAACCAAAACACTATAAACAAGCACTACAAACCATGAAAAAATATATCTCATTTACCCCTAATTTAACATCCTTTAGTTTGGACCTGTTGATAAAATATGGCTTGTTTGCCATGGTCTTAATTGTCTCAATATCTTGTGATTCGGCAGACGAAACAGACACCGAAAAACCTGTAATAGACCTTTCTAGGACTGATGCTTTCCCCACCAGTTGTGCTACCATTTACTTTGATGAACCATTCAATTTTAAAGCCTATTTTTCCGACAATTTTGCTTTAGGCTCCTATAGCATTGACATTCACAATAATTTTGACCATCACTCACACAGTACTGAAGATGATGACTGTACCCTTGATGACAAAAAGACAGCTACAAATCCATATGTGTTTATAAATGATTACGAAATCCCTGAAAACTCGTCTTCTTATGAGGCAAACCTTACCATGACTATCCCTTCGAGTGATGCATCCGAGTTATTTCAAGAAGGAGACTACCATTTTTACATTAGCTTAACGGATAAAGAGGGCTGGTCAACGCACAAAGGCTTAAGTATTAAAATATTACACAAATAGCATCCATCCTCCAAAATATAAACTATTAAAGGGGAAAGAGGGTTTAATCACTTCTCCTCTTTCCCTTACAAATCATTTACCTCTCCTATTGGTATCGCATCAATACAGCCTTATTATTCATTACTTCTCTATTCCGTAATAGGATCCCCCTACCGGTCAATTGTTGATTTCAATTACAGAACAATTATTCAAAAAACTCAAGAAGTCTAATCCCCTAGGGTTTTGACTGGAAAACCCGTGGTCATTCAAACCATTTTTTCTATAGGCCCCAGTCTCAAAACATCAGCAAAATTTGTCTATTATCCAGACCTGCAACGGTTAATTTTTGGCTAATAAAACCGATAATCTATAATTAGCATAGCCCAATCCCGCTCTATAAAATTTCAGTGTTCGCGAAATTATTCAAAAAAAATTCATCTTGTAAACACTTGTCTATAAACAACTTAAAACTTAATTACAAAAATTAACTTGACCCCATTACGTAAATCATCCTTTTGATGTTTTTAATAACAAAGAAATATTATTTTGAAGAAGGAATTAGTAATAAAGTTTTTACGGGGAAAGTGTCCACCTACCGAAGAACAGGAACTGTACCAATCGCTGGAAAATCCGGATGAAAGGAAACTGTTCAGTAAGTTGATGGAGGAAGAAATTGAAAATACCTCCCCCCTTGCAAATGACCTTACTGATTACACAGGCTTGTTGGTAAAGATCCACCAAAGGGTAAAACTGCCAAATTCTAATAAAAAGCCTACGGTGAAATTATTAACCGTAAAAAGCTTGAAGATAGCTGCAACTCTTTTTATGATTCTTTTTTCAGGCTACTTTTTATCTCAGCCTTGGTTGAAAAATCAAGATAAAGCAAAATGGACAGCCGATGCATTAAAAATTTATGAACGAACCACAGGGATAGGAGAAAAGCTAACCCTTACAATGCCGGATGGGACGAGAGTAATTGTCAATTCAGAATCTACCATACAATTCAGTTCAGCATACGGTCATGAGGAACGGCGTATAACATTGAAGGGTGAGGCATATTTTGAAGTTGCTCCTGATTCCTTAAAACCTTTTTTTGTGAATGCCGGGGAAGGCATTACTCAGGCATTAGGTACGGCATTTAATGTTTCTACGAAAGATGATCGTTTTCAAGTAGCCCTGGTAGAAGGCAAAGTAAAAGTTGCCATAGGCCAAAATTCTACACAATTAAACCCCGGTCAAATGGCTGTATGGAAGCATGCCAAAAACACTGCTGAAATTAGGGTTAAACAATTTAATATAGAAGAAATCACTGCATGGAAGGAAGGGAAGCTTAACTTAAAAAATACAGCACTTGGAAAAATATTGAAAGACTTGGGTCACCGATATGGCGTCTCATTTGAAATCGATCCTGATTTAGATTTAAAACAGCGGATTTCAGGTGCCTTTGAAAACAAAAATCTAATAAATGTGCTCACAGGGTTAAGCTTTTCTACAGCTTTTACCTTTGAGATAAACGAAAAACAAGTAATTCTAACCAAACGCCTATGAAAAAACAAAAACAGGGTAAACACTCCATCGCCAAATGAATCTATTTACCCTGAATGATTTAAGTAATACACCTAAAACAACTAAAATTATGAAAAGAAAATTACTTTACCTTATAAAAATGGTATCGAAAAACATTTTGTATGGTCTGGTGATCCAGTGCCTACTCATGTCTACATTAATGGCACATGATATCAGCGCCCAAATTAGACCAATAGACAAAACCTATATCCAGATGGAACGGACGGAAGGCAAGCTTCTAGAAATATTTGGTGACATTGAAGCTAGGTCGGATTACAGGTTTGTTTATCCGGAAGAAATAGTTGAGTTTAAATCTCAAATTACTGTAAAAGATCAACTACAGTCAGTAAGCGATATCTTGGTGGATGTAGGATTAACAGCTCGCTTGCGATTCAAGCAAGTGGACAACACCATATATGTTGCAAAACTCAACGGTAGTGAAGGCCAGTCTTCAGATGAGATGGCAATCATCAGTGGTAAAGTGACCGATGAAAGAGGAGATCCTATTCCGGGAGCAACCATATTGGTGGAAGGGACAAATAATGGAACTGCCACAGATATTGATGGGCAATACCAAATTGATGTAGCTGAGGGAGCAGTCCTGGTTTTTTCCTTTATCGGTTATAATAGCCAAAGGATCGAAGTTGGAAACCAACAGACGATAAATGTGGTATTATTAGAAGACGCCACCTCTCTAGATGAAGTCGTAGTAATAGGCTACGGTACACAGAAAAAAGTAAATTTAACAGGTGCGGTATCTTCAATTGATGTTGGAAAAGAAACAGAGACCCGCCCCATTACCTCTCTTTCTTCCGGTCTTTCAGGTTTAGCCGCCGGTTTGTATGTCAATCAAGGAAGTGGTCGCCCTGGAAATGACGGAGCCACACTAAGGGTCCGGGGACAAGGAACACTAAACAATGCAAACCCGCTAATTATTATAGATGGGGCTGTTGGCAACATGAATCACCTTAACCCTCAAGATGTTGAAAGCATTTCCGTTTTAAAGGATGCAGCTTCTGCTGCAATCTATGGGTCAAGAGCGGCAAATGGGGTGATTTTAATCACTACTAAGCAAGGAGCAGCCGGAGAGTTTAAAGTGAATTACAACACCTTCTTCTCTTCTGCCCAGCCATCAAATGTGGTGGAGACAGTTTCCAATTATGCAGACTATATGGAGTTAATAAATGAAGGATTTAAGAATTCTGACCCCAATGCAAATCCAATATTTTCTCAGGAAAAAATAAATGAATGGCGTGAAAATGAAGGTGGTGATCCATTGAAATACCCCAACACTCAATGGGTAGACGAAGTTTTTCAGAAAAACATTGTACAAAATCACAACTTATCGTTTTCCGGCGGAAGTGAAACAGTTAAATTTTTTGGATCATTTGGTTATTTAGACAACCCGGGGATCATTGAGCGCTCCGGATATGAAAGGTATACTGCCAGAATAAATTTAGAAGCAGAGGTCAAACCTTGGCTGACCTTAGGCACTCAACTAAATGGAGTAGTGGCGAATACGGATATTGGTACCAATCAAATTGGTTCGGTTTTTCAATATGCCGGAGCAAGCACTCCAGGCATGGTTCTCCGTGCTCCTGATGGCCGCTATGGTGGTCCAAACAATCCAGAAGATGACCCACAAGCCAATAATGTGTTGCATAACCTGAACAGCCAAAGGGGTGACATTAAACACAATAAGCTAAATTCCAGGTTTTATGGAAAACTAAGACCTATCAAAGGTTTGAGTATAGAGGGTTCCTTTAATTACACCTTCGACGATTATTTAGAATATTCTCAACCTGTTTTCAATAATAGATGGGATTTTTATACCAATACCATCTCTCGAAATGCTGTAGGTAGAACTTCTGTAAGAAATAGGAACACAAAATATAATAATTATTTCATGGATGGGGTAGTTCGATATGAGGGTGAAGTAGCGAGCAAGCTTACTTACAACCTTATGGCCGGAGCTAGTCAAGAACATTACACCTATTCATGGTTTCAAGCTAGCAAGTACGATCTAATTGATCCGGCATTGAGTGTATTGGATGCTGCCACCTTAGATGCCGCTGCCAACGGCAATGCTGCTGAATACGCAATGCAATCCTTCTTCGGAAGAATGAACCTATCCTGGGACGATAAATATTTATTTGAAGCCAATATTAGGCGAGATGGAACATCCAGATTCGCTAAAGGAAGCAGGAGATGGGGAGTTTTCCCTTCTTTTTCTGCAGGATGGAGAATTTCTGAGGAAGATTTCTTTAATGCATCTTGGCTTCCTAATCTAAAAGTTAGGGCATCTTATGGTTCACTAGGAAACAATGCAGTGGGCAATTATGAATATCAAGCGGTCTACAATGCAGCCAATTATGTTCTGAATAATAACCTGTTTGTTGGCTTTGCCCAAACTGCATTATCAAATGCAGCCTTGACTTGGGAAAGCACTTATATTTCAAATATTGGTTTAGATTTTGATTTGTTTGATTTCAAATTTGGGGGCTCTATAGAGGCCTTCGATAAGGTAACCAAAAACATCCTGATCGATTTACCAGCGCCTCTAGTAGTAGGGAATGCCAGTATTCCTAAACAAAATGCTGCTGAGGTACAAAATCGAGGTATTGAACTCAACTTGAATTACCGCGACCAAGTCGGAGAATTCTCTTACAATATAGGGGGGAATTTTACTTTCGTGGACAACCGCGTAACCCGGTACAAAGGTGAGGAAAGAACAATCAATGGCAGCAACCTTATTCAGGAAGGCTATGCGATCAACACACAATACATCTTGCTTACTGATCGATTGATTCAAACTCAGGAAGACTTGGATATGGTTACCCAGATGATTGCAGATGCCCCTATTGATCCATCTACGGGGAATCAGAGAAATCCATTTGCAGCCTATGGAACCCCGACTTTGGGTGACTTTTTGTATAAAGACACCAACGAAGATGGTGTAATCAATGACGATGACCGGGTGACTGTGGGGCATGGAACAGCTCCTCGTGTTTCTTATGGTATTAACCTTGGCTTCAATTGGAAGGGATTTGACTTTTCTGCCTTACTTCAAGGCACATCAGGACTTCATACTGTATGGAGAGACATCTATAACACCACCGGTGTAAGGTGGGGCTACCAAATCAATCAGGAAATTGCAGAAGGTAGATGGTATGAAGGAAGAACAGATGCCACCTATCCAAGATTACTCAACTATGTAGATTCCAGAAACCTACGTGCTAGCGATTTCTGGTTGCAAAACAAGGCTTATATGAGGTTGAAAAATGTTCAATTGGGCTATACAATACCTAGAGAAATAACCCAAAAATTTAAAGTTGAAACTTTAAGGGTTTATGGAAGCCTTGAGAATTACCTAACATTTACGCAGTACAAGGGATTTGACCCTGAGGTTAGCGGGACGCAGTACCCTACGCTAAAGCAGGCATTGTTAGGACTTAACATATCATTTTAAAAATTCAGGAGAAGATGAAAAATATATTGATTTTATTTTCGCTATTGATCTTGGGCGGGTGTTACGAAATGGATACCCAGCCATTTGATAAGGTAAGTGCCGGAAGTTTTTGGAAAACTGAAGAGCATGCGCTACAAGGTATAATGGGTGTTTATGCGGACATGAAAGATCCTTACCTTTTTGGTTTATATAACATGTTTGACAATGTCTCCGAAATTGCAATAGGCTATGATGGACAAGGACTTGGTAATATAATAAATGGGAATTTTACTGACAGAACGAGTATCGTAGTAAATAGATGGAGGCGTGGGTATGACGGTATCCAACGAGCGAACACAGTCATTAGAAATGTTAGTGAAATGGAAATTGCAGAAGATGTCCAATCCACAGTGATCGGGGAGGCTAAATTTCTTAGGGCCTACTTCTATTTTCATTTATTAAACCTCTTCGGAGGAGTACCATTATACGACGAAAGTGTCGATTTGAATCAGGATTTTAATCAGCTTAAAGCTTCTAGAAGTACAGAAGAAGAAGTTAGGGCATTTATTATTGCCGATCTTGATGATGCAATCAACCGTCTGCCTACATCCTATCCGCAAGAACATTATGGACGTGCCACAAAAGGAGCAGCTACTGTACTTAGAGGCAAGGTCTATTTGTTTAACAAAGAATGGGAAAAGGCAATTGAAGACCTTGAAGACGTTGTGTATAACACCAAAAACAATTATGGGTATCATCTTCATAACAGTTACCCTGAATTGTTTACTCCTGTAGCTCATTCTAGTGATGAAATGATTTTTTCTATCCAAAATAAAGGTGGTGTAGGCTTTGCCTACGGCATGCCATTGGCATTTTATCTAGGCACAAGGTCCACATTTGGATCATGTTGGAACAATGGTATGCCAAGTACAAGGCTAGCTGACATGTATGAGAATTTAGATGGTACTCCATTTAGTTGGGAAGATCATTTCCCGGGTTTTGAATCCGATAATTCAGTTAAGGAATCAGTATTTCTAGCCTCCCATAATGCCGGAGTTTTCACTTCTTTGCCCGACACGGCAAAATTGGGTGAAATTTATAGAAACAGGGATCCAAGGTTGATGCAAAGCCTCGTGGTACCCTATTCTTGGCAGCTTGGATGGAATGCAAACCAGCCTAGAAATATGCAACTTGTTATCGCCACCGGTGTCAATGAGAATTTTGGTCAAATAAGAAACAATAGAGGATGGCAAACCTATATTTGGCGAAAGTTTGTTCCTGAGGGGAATATGAACGGTGACCTTACTAACCGTGCACATACACCTATAAATTTCCCAATGATTCGATTGGCTGATGTTATATTAATGCTTGCAGAAGCTTATAATGAAACCAATGCATCGAGTAAAGCAATAACAGAAATTAACAAAATTCGGCAACGTTCCGGAATGCCTGGCCTGAACTCAGGGCACCCATCTTTAAATGTGTCAGGAGCTGATGAAGTGAGGGAGCGAATCATTCATGAAAGAGCTGTTGAATTGGCCGGCGAAGGGCATCGGTATTTTGACCTTAAGCGCTGGGGTTTATTGGCTCAGTTTACAGATGGTGTGATTGAGCAAGGTGTAACCGGATCTAATCTTTTTACTCGTGGCTATCAGGATAGACACATTATTTGGCCTATTCCAGCACAAGAAATTGAAATTAATCCTAGTTTGAATCAAAACCCCGGTTGGGAATAATTAAAATTTAAAATCATTTACACCCGGCATGTTTTTTTATAGAAGATATGCCGGGTTTATTTTTTCTTGCCAATCATTAAGTACGGTGGACTATTTAATCTCATCAGGCTGTAAAGGCGGTTAACAAAAATCAACCCTTCCTCAATTCCCCATTAAAGTTGGGAGTTACTGATTTTGGGAATAAATTTTATTGATAATTAATTCATCTTGTATTTTTCCCTGAATTCGGTAGGGCTTATCCCTTCTCTCTTCTTAAAAAGTCTCGAAAAATAAGGAGGGTATTCAAACCCCAAATCATAGGCAACTTCTGCAACGGTCTTGTTTGGATTCAATAAGATATTCTTGGCCTCATCTATCAGGTACAATTGCAAATGTTCTGTTGATGTCTTCCCTGTTTCTTTTTTGAGCGTATCACTTAGGTACCGCTGTGAAACCGACAGATTTTCTGCAATGTGTTCAATACTGGGAATTCCCTTTTCTTGCAATTGTCCCGAATCAAAATATTTTTCCAACTCAAGATTAAACTGCTCAAGCAGGTCATTTGAAAGAGCCTTCCGATTGATAAACTGCCTTTCGTAAAAACGATTGGCATACTTCAATAAGGTACTCAATTGAGAAATGATGATTTCCTTGCTAAATTCATCTTGATTGTTCTGATATTCCAGATCAATATTTTCCACGATTGCTTCAATCTGCTTTTCTTCCCTAGGGGAAAGGTGAAGTGCCTCATTGACCGAATAGGAAAAAAAACCACATTTCTTAATCTGATGAGCCAGCTCTGTTCCCTTAATAAAATCTTCGTGAAAGTTGATCGAAAAACCCTTTTGCTCAAACACAACCCTATTATCCCACTGTAAAACCTGCCTTGGGGCGATGAAAAACAAAGCTCCATTGGTGAAGTCATATTTGGTACGCCCATAATTCAAATCACCCTTTACAATTTTTTTGAAACTAATGGTGTAGCAATCGTTGGTGATGGGTGGCGAACTCTCTTTGGGACACGGTAAAAACCCTTCTCCTAAGGCAGAAAAAACGCTTAGCATGGGATGCTCCGGACGAGGAAGCTCCAAGTATTCCAAATAAGCCGATAATGTTTTAAAATGTTGCATCTTATTTATCCAATTCTTTTTCTGCTTGCTGTAACTGCTTGTTGTAATCGTCTATCCGAGCATGTGCAGTGCCGTCGATCAACAAAATCACCACTAACATGGCAATGGAAGTAATCATGCTTGCACGCCAAATAGGTGAACTAACAAAAAGAAGTATAAATGCACAGGCCGCAATAATTAATGGGACAGCAGTGAAAACTACATTTTCATATTCTTTTAAAGTATTTTCTGTTCGCTCAAGTTCAGCCGAAACAAAAGCCTTGGCATCTGTATTATAGGCTGATTCAAATTGTGTGATTCTTGCTTTATTTGTAAAAAATAATCCAAGACCAATAATTAATAATAAAGCCCCGGCCACCAAGGTGGGGATGATATAGGCTTTGGCTATTTCTGTTTTCCCCAATTGCCAAAAACTCAAACTAGCCACCATAAATACCACCCCGAAAAAGATGAAAAATGGTGTTGAAAAAAGTTCGGCTTTTGCCCAATCTATAGCTGATTTTAAAATATCCATGATATTGAGTTCTAGAGTTTCTCTAATTTATAAATTCCATTTTATACTTTTTGTCTTTTCTGACAATTCCTACAACTTATTCTCGTAGATTTCTTTTGATTATTTGACAAGTTGTACCATTAGTTTTCCTTATACTAAAAGGCTTATTTCCTTTACCTTTTTTATTTTAATAAGCGGGCAATTTTGTTTCGCGAAGTCTGTATTAATTAATGATACAAAGGTACCGCAGAGGACAAAATTAACTTTACACAGATTTTCAATTCTTGTATACTTTTTGGTAGGTTCTAGCTCATATCAGCCTTAATCAACTGTCAATTTGACCTACAAATTACTTGTTTTTACATTTCATGGACAATCCCCTTGACGCTAATCTAAAATATCACTTTAAGGGTATTTAAAAATCCTCCTTTCTAAAACCAACTTTAATGGAATGGTAAAAAGCAATCGTAAGTATTAAAGGTATATTCCAATGTTAAAACAAAATGATTAACAGTCTGAAAATCACCATAAATTTTAACTCAAAATTTTGTGGGATAAAAATCTCATCGTAATATTGCAATGAAATACTATAAAATATGGGTTTAACAAAATCAGATCTATTTACCAAAGAGCAAAATGACCTGGCGCTTGTGGCCAAAGCTTTTGCTCACCCCGCACGAGTAGCCATCATTCACTTTTTAATAAAAACCAATGCCTGTGTCAATGGAGACTTAGTACAAGAGCTTGGCTTAGCACAGCCTACAGTTAGTCAGCACTTAAGAGAACTTAAAGACATAGGAATTATTCAGGGAACTATAGAAGGTCCTAGGGTAAGTTATTGTATCAACCCTACAAAGTGGAATGAAATTAAAGTCTTATTTAACCAAACATTCGAAAAATTTAAAAACCCGATTCAAGGAGATTGTTGCTAAAAAAAAATTTACCAACCCTATCGTAATAATGCAATAAGACAATATCGGATTTTATAAAACAAACTAAGGAGTAATTCTTTTAGCAAATAAGCAATAGTGTAACCAAAATAAAACGATCAAAATGAAAAAAACCATCTTATCTATCTCCATAGCAATGGCATTGTTATCGAGTTGCTCTCAAGGAAACAAAGATCAAGCTGCAAATGACCCTATCAATGAAGTGAATGATGTTGCAGAGGTCAAAACAGAAAATACTAGCAAACCAAAAGGAGAAGGCATTACCATGTATCCGGAACTAAGTAAATACATCGAAACCGTGAAAGCAGGTATGGAGGCTATACCCCAAGATCGTAAAAATCAACTGAAGAAAATTGCCTTATTTGTTAAGACCAAGAAACAATCCAATGAGGACGCAAATTTAACTTTCATTTGCACCCATAACAGCCGAAGGAGTCATATGAGTCAAATATGGGCATCTACGGCAGCCAACTATTACAATATAGCATACGGAATCAATACTTTCTCTGGAGGTACTGAAGCCACCGCTTTTAACCCTAGGGCGGTAGCCGCTATGCAGCGAGCGGGTTTTGCTGTGGAAAACCCGGGTGGAGATAATCCTCACTATAAAGTAACTTTTGCAACAGAGGGAGCTGAATTGGAGTGCTTCTCAAAAAAATATGATGACCCTACCAATATTAATGAAAATTTTGTAGCCGTCATGACCTGTTCTGAAGCGGACAAAAATTGTCCCTTTATCCCAGGTGCCACTTTGAGAGTTCCCATCCCATACGAGGATCCAAAAATTGCAGACAATACCGATCAGGAAGCTTCAAAGTATGATGAAAGGTGCCTGCAAATTGCTACTGAAATGTTTTACCTTATGTCTCAAGTAAAAGTATAAGATAAATGATGAAAAAATTCTCTATACTTTTAATATTTACCCTTGTAGTAAGCCGGGTACAAGCCCAGTCGGTCTTTGACCAAATGAATAATTGGGTTGGTTCTCAATTGGCTGAAAGCACAGGCATTGGCGCCTATCTTTTTTTATTACTCGGTGGGGTTTTGGCAAGTTTATTACCTTGCGTTTACCCTGTATACCCGCTGACTGTAAGTTTCTTAAGGAATAAAAAAAGCAAGCTGGGCAAATTTGCTCACCCCCTAACCTATTATTTTGGATTGGCCTTAATTTATTTTATTTTCGGACTAATTGCTTCAGTAACAGGAGGAGCTTTCAATGAAATCTTACGCCTTCCATTGGCTAATCTTTCTATCGGGTTATTATTAATTATTTTGGCTTTAGCAACCGTTGATTATTTGCATTTACCATTTTTTGGTGGGCAATTGGACAGTAAACAAGAAGGGCTTGGTGGTACCTTACTAATGGGAGCCGGTGCAGGATTGCTTTCATCAGCCTGCGTCGGACCAATCGTTGTAAGTATCTTAGTAGCTATCGCTTCTAATGTCGATGGAGTAACCATAGGCCTAGCTGCAACAGCAGCTTTTAAAATGATGCTTTTCGGTTTAGGGGTGGGCGTCCCGGTACTGCTCTTAGGTGTATTTGGCTTGGCCCTACCTAAAAGCGGGAAATGGATGCTTTATGTTCAATGGGTTTTCGCTTTATTGATTGGCTATTTTGCCTATGGTTACCTAATTAAAGGGTTCAATGGATTGGGTTTAAGTGATACAGTAGGGTTTTACTTATTTATTGGGTCAGTATTGGTATTTTTGGCTGCCTTCAATCTACAGGAAACTGGGAAAAGCAATCAGCTAAAGACAAAAGTCTCTCTATTTACACTTGCCGGAGTTGTGGGCTTCTTTATTATTGGTGCCAATACTCTTCCGGCAGGAACTACAGCCACAGCGCCAAATCAAATGGCAATAGAAAGTTCTTCTGGGAATATCGAACAAAAGGGAGAACTCACCTGGTACTTAAACAAGGAAGCTGCATATCAAAAAGCTGCTGAAACAGGAAAATTGGTTTTTGTAGATTTTCATGGTGATTGGTGCACCAATTGTAAAGCTTTTCAAAAAAACACACAAGAAGACAAAGCCTTAAACAGTGCTTTACAAAACGCCATTTTGTATAAAGTCTATGATACTTCTCCCGAATTTGAAAAATACCGAAATGATCCTCGATTTCCGGAGCTGAAGGTAGGTCTTCCTTTTTTCCTCATTACTGATGGCAAAGGGAATGTTATTTACAAAACAAATGATTATACCAAGACGGAAGAAATGCAATTGTTTCTCAATTGAACCTAAAAAAGTTATAAAACTTCAAATACTAGCCACCTCACTAAGGGTGAAATAAAATCATCTCAGTTAAGCCTGAAATACCAACAATTTTCAGGCTTAACTGAGACAATTGATAGTGAATCTGTCAAAAATTAATAACAAAATGAGCAATAAAAAACTAAGTTTTCTAGACCAATACCTTACCCTCTGGATTTTTATAGCCATGGGTTTGGGCGTTGGTATTGGTTACCTAATCCCATCTAGTGCTTCCTTTATTGAATCTTTTAGTAAAGGTAGTACCAATATACCCATTGCCATTGGCTTAATTTTAATGATGTACCCTCCCTTAGCCAAGGTTAATTACAGCCTATTACCGAAAGTATTTAAAAATGTAAAAATCCTCTCCGTATCCCTATTACTTAATTGGATCATAGGACCGGTACTGATGTTTGTTTTAGCCTTGGTATTCTTGCAGGATTATCCAGAATACATGGTAGGCTTAATCTTGATTGGTCTGGCCCGGTGCATTGCGATGGTTTTGGTATGGAATGACTTGGCAGAAGGTAGTAGTGAATATGGTGCAGGGCTTGTAGCCCTTAACAGTATTTTTCAAGTTTTCGGTTACAGCTTTTATGCATGGATTTTCATTACAGTTTTACCCCCTTACTTTGGTTTTGAAGGTGCCATTGTAGACATTTCCATAGCCACTATAGCAGAAAGTGTGGCAATCTATCTGGGCATTCCTTTCTTGGCAGGCATGTTGAGTAGGTACTTTTTAATAAAGTACAAAGGTGAAACTTGGTACACCACCAAATTTATACCAACCATTTCTCCTTTAACTTTGATCGCCCTATTGTTTACCATTGTTGTGATGTTTTCACTTAAAGGGGAGATGATTGTAAAAATCCCAATGGACGTGGTGCGTATCGCTATCCCATTAATGATTTATTTCACCCTAATGTTTTTAATCGGCTTCTTTATTAGCAAAGCGACCGGTGCTGATTACGACAAGAATGCATCAATTGCCTTCACTGCAGCGGGAAATAATTTTGAACTTGCTATTGCAGTTGCCATTGCTGTTTTTGGCCTGAATTCAGGCCAAGCTTTTACCGGAGTGATTGGGCCATTGGTAGAAGTTCCTGCCTTGATATTATTGGTAAGAATATCCCTTTGGCTAAAAAAGAAATATTATGGCCAATCCATTCCTACTGACACATGAAAATTGCTATATTCTCCGATGTACATGCCAACCTCCCTGCGCTTGAAGCCTTTTTCAAGGATATAGACCAAGTTAATCCAGATGCTATTTACTGTCTAGGAGATTTGGTAGGGTATAATGTATGGCCCAACGAAGTGGTTAGAAAGCTCCGAGAAAGGAATATCCCTACAATAATGGGAAATCATGAAGAAGCCTTCCTTACCCCCCCTGCAAAAGAAAAACAATTTACTAACAAGGGATTAACAAGGTCATTGCTAACTGAGGAGAATTTGGATTATTTGATTAATTTACCCAGACATTTGTCCCTTAGCTTTCACAATATTTGGGGGGATTGTAATTGGCTAATGGTGCATGGAAGTCCAAGATCCACTACAGATTATATGGTGGAAGACTACCCTGAATCTGAGGTTTTAAAATTGATGGATCAAAACCATGCAGACCTACTGCTATGTGGACATACCCACAAGCCATTCCATAGGATAATAAAATCAGGCGATCGATTTAAGCACATAGTCAATATAGGTTCTGTAGGAAAACCTAAAGATGGAGACACCCGGCTTTGTTATGCGCTTATTGAATTCAATCAATCTTTAAACCTCCGGCAACCGGATTCATTACAAGTCAGTTTTCGCAGACGGGCATATGATATAGATACCTCAGCACGAGCAATAGAAGAAAGTGCCTTTGACAATGCCTATTCTTTAGCCCTTCGGCAAGGTAAATAACATTAAACCTATAACTATTCCTTATTATTTAAAGTTGAAAGTGAATCGGGCTTTAAGATGGGCATCGAGTGGTACCAATTGACTACTTTTCCAGTCATTGATTTTACTCTTTCCGGCTGAAATTCAGCAAGGTTTTTATGTTCACTCTCATCTTCTACAATATTGTACAATTCAGGTCTGCCTCCATTGTAATCACATAAAAGCTTCCATGGTCCTTCTCGCATAGCTAAGTCAGGTAGGTTTTTAAAACCATAGTAATTTTTTCTATCAGGAGGCCGGCTGTAATAAATAGGGGACTGCCGAGATAAATCGGACTTACCCAGTACGGTTTCTAAAACGTCTTCTCCATCCGAAATTGCTTTATCAGCGGCTTTTGCACCTACAAATGAAAGTAAAGATGGTTTTAAATCCATTGCCGAAAAAACAGATGTATTGTTTCGCTTCCCTTTGACATTCTCATCTATAAAAGCAGGTCCCCAGACAATTAAAGATGACCTTATCCCTCCTTCGTATAAATGTGTTTTATACCCCTTTAGATCTCCGGCAGTTCCTGCTCCAAGTTCAGGCCCATTGTCTGAGCAAAATATTATTAAAGTATTTTCACGCAAGGATTCATTGTTGTTTATAAAGTCGAAAAGCTTACCGAATTGTAAATCCATTTCTTCCAAAACAGCATGATACAAATCCTTTTTGCTTGACTCCTTGGTCAATTCATATTCCTTAAAAGAGGGCCAATACGGGCTGTGAACATCATCCGGCCAGATATTAATATAAAACGGTTTATTTTTATCTTGTGCTTTTCCAATAAAATCTATGGCTGCATTAATAAAGCCGGAGGTAATTTCAGATCGTTGCATCCAAGTAACAGGTCCTCCAAGGATTTCTGCATCTTCCCATATCCTTCCTACCTTCCCTGTTTCATCCATCGTTAAAGGCAGCAACTTGGCCCCCATACCTTCGAAATTGGTTAAGGATTCGTCAAAGCCATAGTCTGTAATCGCAGGGGCTTCCGCAACATCTCTTTGCCCACCCATGTGCCATTTCCCAAAGTGACCCGTAACATACCCGGCTTTTTTGAGATCTCTTGCAAGCATTGGTGCAGCAGGATCCAGCCAATTTGCAAGGCCTCTTTCAGCATTTACCTTTCTATAGGCCAAATAAGATGTAATGTTCCACCTTTGTGGATAGGTACCGGTGGATATGGCCACCCGAGAGGGGGAACAGATGGGAGAATTTACATAAAACTGGTCGAAACGAATACCTTCTGCAGCTAACTTGTCTACATTGGGAGTTTTGGCAGCAAGGTTGCCAAAACTTGACAAATCCCCATACCCCATATCGTCAATGAAAATCAATATAATATTGGGTTTTATTCTTTTTTCAGTCGCATCACAAGCTACTATAAAAAACAAAATCAATACAATAAATAGCCACGGTGTTTTTTTTATGGGTAGAAAATCAAATTTTGACATAAATTTCATTTTTGTTAAACCATCCTGATAAGTAAAATGCTTCATTCCAATTCTAAGCTATGAATTTACCAGCTTAAAATAAAAATCATAAGGTAGGAAAAATGAGCCAGCTAAAATTATTAAACATTTGACAGCCACCAAAACCTCTTATTTAAATTTAGACCTCTCACCAAATAAAAACATTGTTTTATCCATTAAAAACAATTAATTTCAAACTTAATAACCGTAGAGAGGTGAGTATTCGATAATATTTCTTCAATCATTCTGCCTTCATGCCAACACACAGTAAAGCAAAAGCCCCCCTTCAAAAGTCCATTGCCGTTCTCCCATTTGTTAACATGAGTTCCAATAAGGAGAACGAATATTTTTGTGATGGAATTACGGAAGAGATTATCAATGCTTTGGCCAAAATTGATGGTTTAAGGGTTACCTCAAGGACTTCTTCATTTTATTTCAAAGGAAAAAACATTCCAATTAGAAATATCAGCAAGGAATTAGGCGTAGAAACGCTACTGGAAGGCAGTGTGGGCCTCTCAGGAAATTCCCTTCGAATTACAGCTCAGCTAATTCAAGCGGATGAGGATTTTCACTTCTGGTCAGAAACTTGGGACAGAAAAAGTGACAATATATTTGCGGTGCAAGATGAAGTTAGCCTTTTAATTGCTGAAAAATTACGTGAACATTTCGGACACTTTGAAATACAAGAGCGTTTGGTAAACCAACAAACCGAAAGTTTGGATGCCTATACTCTTTATCTCAAAGGGCGCTATTACCTAAATAAATGGAATCCTGAAGATTGCAAAACCGCCATTGATTGCTTTAATCAAGCCTTAGGCTTAGACCCCAACCATCCCAATTCCTTGACCGGATTGGCAGATAGCTATAGCTTCTTGGCCACAACAGGTTTCATCTCTTTTGAGGAAGGATGGGGAAAATGTGCAGAATTAACTCACAAAGCCCTGGCCATAAACAACCAGTTGCCGGAAGCCTATTATCAGCTGGCCAATCTTTCATTTTTCACGGAAGCCGATTTCAAAAATTCCTTCATTACCATTAAAAAAGGCCTGGAGATCAACCCAAACCATGTTGAATCTCAGCAGTTTTTATCTTTTCTATACTTATTGGCCGGGCAAAAGGAGGATTCAAAAAGACACCTTGACATTGCCTTAAAAATTGACCCTCTATCCCAGGAAACCCAATTTTACAGTGCTTATCTGGATTATATGCTAGAGAGTTTTCAGGATGCCATGTTCAAACTTCATAAATGCTTGGAAGTTAACCCCAGAAATATCCCCGCACATGCTATCATCGTCAATAGCTTGGTAATGCTGGGAGATGCGGATCAAGTTATTGGCTATTTTGACAAGATGCCTTCAGAAATTATAGTCCCCGCAGAGAAAGTTGGTAATCTAGCTCTGGCCTATGTGCTAAAGGGCGATGAAACTCAGGCCAAATCTAGCTTCCAGCTATTGCATGAAATATCAAAACAAGAAGGCGGTTTTGCTGCAGAGGTCTATATCTTACTCTACTATGTATTTACCGGTCGATTTGAACAAGCATTTGATTGGATGTTTAACGCCAAAAAAAATAAATACCCTTTATTAATCCTCCGTTTTGCAGATCCCCTGATGAATGCATTAAAAGAAGACCCGAGGTATCATGAATTAAAACATCAATTATTCCCTCCTACACTCTTTGAAAGAAGTCAGGAGAATCCGAAAAAAGCTTTATTAAATGATGTAACTGTAAAAGCTTTTAAAGAAAAACTAACCTACTTTATTGAAGAAAAAGAATTGTATTTAAACCCGGATTTATCTCTTCGTTCCTTGGCTAAAGAACTGGATATTCACCCCAACCAACTTTCTTGGCTCCTCAACGAAAGCATAGGCAAAAATTTTAATGCCTATATCAATCACTACCGTGTCAAGGAATTCAAGCGCCTGGCCAAAGACCCATCCAAAGCTCATATCACAGTTATTGGCCTTGCTTATGAAAGTGGTTTCAATTCTAAAACCGTTTTTAACACCTATTTTAAGAAAGAAACCGGCCTCACTCCCAAACAGTTTGTTAAAAATCAATAAGTGTATTTCCGTTTCGTTGGCAACTTTGTTCGGATTTGTAAACCCGAACAAGTGAATGGAATCCGGAACTCAAAACTGCTTCATTTGTCAGAAATTTGTTTTGTTAATCAACATAAACAAACAAAAAGATGAAAGCAGTTATCACAACAGGTTATGGATCCCCAGAGGTATTCAAATTAGATCAAGTGGCTAAACCAGACCCAAAAGCAAATGAAGTCCTTGTACGCATTCATGCCTCCTCAGTCACCAAGGCTGATTCCATGATGCGAACTGGAAAACCCTATATCGGGCGCCTCTTTTTAGGTCTCAGCAAACCCAAACATCCCATATGGGGAAGTGGTTTTGCAGGAGTGATTGAAGCTGTTGGATCAGCGGTGAAAAACTTCAAAAAGGGAGACAATGTATTTGGAGAAAACATCAATTCCTTTGGCACTTATGCCCAATTTATAGCCATAGCCGAAGACTGTGTGATCGCCAAATTGCCCAAATCATTAAGCTTTGAAGAAGCTGCAGGAATATGTGATGGTGGCATTACCTCCTTAAATTTTTTGCAGAACATTGGCAATATCCATTCCGGACAAAAAGTGTTAATCAATGGAGGGTCTGGAAGTTTAGGTACAGCGGCCATACAAATTGCAAAATATTACAGGGCACATGTAACTGCCGTTTGCAGTACCGCAAACATGGAACTGGTAAGATCATTGGGGGCGGATGAAGTCATTGACTACACCAAAACTGACTTTACCCACAATAAAAATTATTATGATTTGATCTATGACACTGTAGGTACAAGGTCTTTTGAAGAGTGTAAACCTTCGCTGAAAGAAAATGGCTGTTATGCCTCTCCAGTTTTGGGAATGCCTTTAATTGGTCAGATGATGGTTACCTCTCTATTTGGTAATAAGAAAGCAAAATTCTCTGCCACCGGTTCATTACCTAAGAAAGAAATCATGCGATTGTTAAACATTTTGATTGACATCATTAAGGCAGGGCATTTCATAGCGCCAGTTGACCGGACCTATAAGTTAGAACAAGTGGTGGAAGCCCATACCTATGTAGATAAAGGCAGAAAAAAAGGAAATGTGGTATTAAAGCCTTTTGCCCTTTCTTAATCTTTCCCTTCATCACAAGAAATGCTTTAGAATGAAAAAGCAAACAATTTCAACCTATTCTCAATTGTTATTCGGGCTCTTTGGCATTATCTCCGCATGTTCAGAGGAGGAGTTAATTTCTCCAATGCCACCAAGCCAAAAGCATATTACTGAAATCCCGGATCAGAATTTTGAAGAAAAATTAATTGAGCTGGGAATCGATAGTGACGGATTAATAAACCAAATGCTAATAACTGAGGATGCCAAAAATGTCAAAACTTTGGTTTTAACTAGTGATCTTGGAACGCCTGAAAAAGAGAAAATAGCGAATCTATCAGGTATTGAAGCTTTTGAAGATCTGGTTTACTTATCTGCTGGCAACAATTTACTGACTGAAATTAATTTAGCTGCAAACCAAAAATTAACTTCATTGCACCTTGAAGCCAATTATCTTCAAACATTGGACATTAGCCAAAACAAGGGATTGGAGGACATTAACCTCATCTTAAATAACCTCACTGAAATTAATGGGTTAAATCATGCCAAGCAGTTGAAGACCTTAAACCTCTCATGGAATTTGCTCGAAAGTCTTTCTGTCAATCTTCCGGCTTTAGAAGGCCTGAATGTAGAAAACAATAAATTAAAGTTACTGAATGTGCAGGGGTGTACTTCCTTAGAGACCTTGATAGCCAAATTAAACGAACTAGAAACCATAGATCTCCGCACCAATACAAATTTGAAATATGTGACCTTATCGGCCAATCAATTAAAAGAGATCGATCTTACAAGCAATAATACCTTAGAAAAACTATGGATTTCAAGCAATTCTCTTAACCGATTGGATGTCAGTAATCTCATCGGGTTAAACCTACTTGATATCAGCAAAAACCAAAATTTAAGCTGTGTAAAAGTTGGCCAAAACCAAAATATATTGACAATTAACAGTCAAGCTCACCAAGAACTTAGAACTAGCCCTTGTGATGGAGACCAATGAACAGGTAATGCTGATAGTTTAAAATACCCTTGCTAACTGGAATATAAACCCTAATGAGCATCTATAAATAACAGGTGGATAACCTACCCTTAACTTAAGTAGAAATACGATCCAAAAAGCTTAAAATAATAAATGCAAGCAACTTGAGAAAACCGGAACCACATGAAGCGTTTTTGCCTATTTCCGAGTTTAAATTTTAAATGGAAAAATAAAATAATTGTTCGACCCTCAGGGAGAAAATAAAACCAAACTGGAAAATCGATTGATAGGAAAGCTTCTATTCATGGAAACTTAATTGTTTTACTATATATTTATTACAAAATGAAGGAAACTAGAACTAATTTCGGTCTAAATAATGCGTTGCTTTTCTTCCCTTTTTAACAAAATATATAAAAGCTAATGAAAATTATTCAACCAAAATCAAGACCTGAAATCAGTGAAAATGCTAAACTTTCAAAGATTTACTCCCAATTTGAAAACCTTATCACCGTATTGAATGGCATTGGCTTGCCTGATAATATTAAAGAGACCATCAATGCATCCATTGAACAGCTGAATTCGGCTTCCAAGGATAATTTATTGAAAAAAACCAAAAAGGAACAGGTAAAAATTGTCAAGCTTATTGAAAAGCAACTAAAAATAGTACCCATTAACCATTATCGCAATACATGGATGGCTTTGGGGATGGTAGTATTTGGTCTACCACTTGGAATAGCTTTTGGCACAATACTAGACAATATCGGATTATTGGGAATTGGCTTACCAATAGGTATGGTCATTGGACTTGCAGTAGGTACGGGTATGGATAAGAAAGCTAAGGAAGAGGGCAGACAACTCAATATTGAAGTTAGCAATTAGCTAATTGCCATAAATCTTATTCACATCTCTTCCAAAGAAGCACCATTAATAATTTATAAAAGAAAATTATCAAAATGGAATATTTGAGAAGGCAAGGGCAAGACAATATGTTCGGATAGCTCCATTCCTTTAGAGAATTTTATTGAGGAAGGCATAATAAAATCACCAATGTTTTAAGTAACAATTCGAAAGTTAAACACTTGACTACCAACTAATAAAACTAAAACAACAACCCAAGCTTAAGGATCTATAGCATCCAAATTAACTAGGAGGTTAATATTTATGTTTCATATCATTACCCTATTGAAATTCTTCATAACATTTCGATTTTTTTTACAAACCATTGAGGATTCACGAGAGTTTCAACGGGAGTATAAATAATCTCTTTTGGCATGGTACAAGGGGAGATGAACATATTGAAGATACATATTAAACACAATAATAAATATTGTTTAAACTATGAAACCTCGAAGCATAAATACTTGGTCTTGAATGTTTCCTTTTTTTATTAAAATTTACCATTATGTTTTTGTAATACTTATACAAAACATTAACTTAAGGTGCAGATTTACATTATAGTTTAAATAAAATTTCACTGTAATTGGTAAATCTTATTGATCTTATGGCAAGATTACAAAGAGGCTTGTAATCTATCACTTTTCTACTGGTTATTGGATGTCAATGTACTCTAAAAAATTTCGTGAAATATTAAAACATATTTTTTACAGCCGTAGAACATTGGGTAGGTATTATTCTTTAAAACGAATAAAGAATCATGATTTTACCATAATCTCAGACAATTGCTGGGGCCGGGGAGTATATAAATTCTTAGGCTTACCTTGCAATACTCCAACTGCAGGCATGGGTATTGAAAGAGATTATTTAGATTTTATAGAAAATTTAAATAGCGAATCTGCAGATGAAGTCACCGAATTGGATGAAAGTCATTGCGAAGCCATTGCCGGAAGAACTTATCCAATTGGAAGGACCCCATACGCAAAACTTCATTTTTTTCGTTACAATAATTTCACGGTCGCTCAAAGATTATTTCGAATGAGGTTTAAAAATATTAATAAGGAAAACCTTTATTACAAGATCGATTTTGATTACTACAATTGTCGAAATAAAGAAGATATAGAACGTTGGAATAAAATGCAGCTCCCCAATAGTGTTGCCTTTTATTCAGACGAAACCTTAAAATTTTATTCAGGAAAAATTCACAATGGTGTTTACATAAAAAAGAAAATGCACCCCCTAAATAATTTCCATTTCGGTTTTAATCAAAAATATTTCGATTTTATAACCTGGCTAAACACCGGAATACCCAATCAAACTCTCAAGTATAAAGTGCTAAATTTCATTTTATTAGACGATGGTATAAACATTTTTATTGCTAAGTCTCTTAGATCAACTTTCAAGAAAATATCACCCAAAATTCTCAAAAGAGCTTGACTTTAAACAACTTACGAATTATTATATTAACTTATCTTGAGTTTGTATAGAATAACCAACAAATCCTAAAATGAAACTTGAATTCAAAAATAAACCAATCCGATTTTTAACCATACTAATATTAGCCATTAGCACTTCTGGTTTCATTATCAATGAAACCAGGCAACATCATCTGATCATCTCTCCTCCTACAGAAGTTGAGATACACCCTCAAAAACTAAGCAATTTCACTTTAAAAGAAGGTGAAACTTACCAATTGGTAAATTCATCCATTAAACAATTTTACACCATCAGCTTTAAAGGAACAATTGAGAAGTTTGACACCCTTAGCATTGGAAAAGGTAGTGGAAGGTACCTTACAAGTAATTTGACCATCACACCAGACAGCATCATTTCCACTAGAGTTACCAATGTAACAAGCAGAAAAGCATTTAAACATGAACTACAATTAAAAAACGACCTGAGTATAAAAATTGATAGGGGTTTAAGTTCTAGTACAGTCACCATCATAAACGAAAGCGATACTTTATCCTTTTCCTCGGATTTTATTGGGATGAATCAACCATTTATCCATTCTTCAGGCACACAGATAGCAGTTGACACATTTGAATTCATATGTGAAGATTACTATTCTGATGTATTTGTTTTTGGAGACAGCTATGTAAATAGTTCCAGTCCTGCTAGGTGGCCATATTATACCCATGCTGCAGGCTATCAATTTTTGTGTGATGGATTGCCGGGAGGTGGATCTAAAGACGGCTTTGATTTTATAAATGCTGCCTTTTCAATTCACCAACCCAAATACGCCATTTGGTGTTTGGGCATGAACGACAAAAGTGATGAGGACAGTATCGCCAATGAAAATTGGAAAAACTATGTGGAAAAGGTTAAGGACCTCTGTGCTAAAAACAATGTAACATTAATTTTTTCTACGGTCCCTTCTGTTGAGAAAAGAAATAATAGAGGCAAAAATGATTATATCAGGGCTTCCGGATATAGGTACATTGATTTTGATAAAGCTGTTTCTGATGGAGCGGGCAATTGGAAAGAAGGAATGTTAGCCAAGGATGGAGTACATCCTACCGAAAAAGGTGCAGAAGCAATGGCTGATAGATTTCTAATAGATTTTCCGGAAATAAAAAATTACAAAAGGTGAATGGAAGACTAATATCTTCAAATTCCACTTACTTTAAGCAATAGAGAGCAATGGATAAATATTTAGATGCTGCACCGGAAGCAGGTATTCGTTTTTTTAAAAACTATAATGGAAAAGGTAAGGTCGTAATGATGAACCTTTTAAAGTTTAAAGAATGGGCCGATTACAACAATCTGGAATTTATAAGCCCTTCTAAGCCGATAACCGGAGAGGAAGCTTATCAACTATATATGGACAATACCCTCCCCCTTTTAAAAAAAGCAGGAAGTCGCATAGTGTTTTACGGAAAATGTAAGGAGTTTCTTATTGGTCCTAGTTCAGAAAAATGGGATGCTATGTTATTGGTCGAACACCAATCAACTTCTGAATTTATTTCATTTTCTCAAAACAAAGAATTTTTAGCACATGCGGGCCATAGAACTGCCGCCTTGGAGGATTCACGATTATTACCCATTTTAGAAAGCAGTCAATACACATAATTGGGTATATCTTTTGATGCTTTCATCTATAACCTCTCCAATATAGGTCAATAAATCTCCATGGGAATGATTAGCATTGAATTTGAGGCTTTAAACAACTAATTAGTTAGTAAAAGGAACAATGAAATAATTGGTTCAAACAAATTCAATAAAAATGAACGTTCATTCATTTTTTATCGTTGCGTTACTATACAATTCGGCAAAAATGAAGAGCAATCTTAAATCCAATAGTAAAAGAGAGTCTTTGGTTAAGGCTACAATTCAGCTTGTTAACAACAATGGATTTCACGCAACGCCTATGTCAAAGATTGCGAAAATGGCAGGAGTATCTCCTGGCACCATCTATTTGTATTTTGAGAACAAACAGGACCTGGTCAATCAAGTTTACATTGAGGTAAAGCGTTCATTTACCCGATTTGCTTTCAAGGACTATAAGGAAAGCACATCTGTCGAAGGAGACTTTGAGAAAATATGGAAGAACATAGCCGAATTTAAACTTAAAGAAGTCGAGGAAGCTTTGTTTTTATCTCAATGCGACAATACACCCATGATTGATGAACCAAGTAGAAAAGAAGGCTTGAAGCACTTAAGCCCTCTCTTGGAGCTTTGGAAACGTGGGCAGAAAGAAGGTCTTATCAAACAGGTATCTCCTTATTTGCTTTATGCATTCAGTATTTATCCCATTTCTTTTTTACTACAGCAACACGAACGGTTTGATATTAAACCGGAAAACATTAATGAAGCCTACGAAATGGCTTGGAACAGTATTAAAATCTAATTAACATGACTACTACAAAAACGATTAATTTAAAAAATAGGCCTAAAGGCAGTCCTACAATTACAGATTTTGACTTCACAACAGCTGAAATCTCGGAATTGAAAGAAGGAGAGGTATTGTTAAGTACCTTATATGTTTCTGTGGACCCATATTTAAGAGGTAGGATGAGTGATGCTCCTTCCTATGTCCCACCCTTTAAGCTAAATGAGCCAATTTCTTCGGGAATTATTGCTGAAGTCTTGGAATCAAAAAGCGAGAATTTAACCATAGGGGATAAGGTAATTGGCGCCTTACAGTGGAAAGAAACACAGGTAGCCAAAGCAGAAAATCTGAGAAAAGTAGATCCTGATAAAGCTCCCCTTTCAACCTATTTAGGAATAATTGGTATGACCGGACTTACTGCTTTACTTGGATTAAAGGAAATAGGAAAACCTAAAAATGGGGAAACCCTGCTTGTATCCGGAGCTGCAGGTGCGGTGGGTTCCGTAGTTGGCCAAATTGGAAAAATCCTCGGCCTTCGAGTGGTTGGTATAGCAGGTACAGATGAGAAAGTTGACATGCTCAAATCTGAATTCGGATTTGATGAAGGGATCAACTACAATACCACTGAAAATATGATCCAAGCCATACAGGACACTTGCCCCGATGGTGTTGACATTTATTTTGACAATGTCGGAGGGGAAATTTCAGATGCGGTACTCTTCAACATCAACAAATTTGCTAGGATCATAATTTGTGGAGCTATTTCTGTTTACAATAATACAGAAACCCCAAAAAGTCTTAGTGTACAGCCTTTCCTTGTTAAAAAGAGTGCGCTCATGCAAGGATTTATCGTGGCTGACTTTGCAGACAAACATCCTGAAGGTGTTCAGCAACTGGCCACATGGCTTCAAGAGGGAAAGCTGAAATATAAAGAAACCATCGTAGAGGGATTTGACAATATTCCGCAAGCCTTTCTAGATTTATTTGAAGGGAAGAACAAAGGGAAAATGGTGGTGAAAATTTAAAATTGAACGTAGCTCCCACCAATAAATTCTAGGTTACTATGAAAAATTCAACTACAAAAGAATCTCAATGTCACCTAGACTAGCGGCTATTGTTTTATGTGTTTTTCAATTAAACAGGACACAATCTTTTAAATATAAATCGCTACTGAACTTTTATTGAAAAGGCTAAGTTAATATTTCTTAGGTATCAGAAGAATGCCCTGAATCAAACTTCGGGATTTTCTTCTGATTATCTCTTAGTTGTTTCGCTAGAGGTAATATTAAAATTGCCTTTATCGATATCTAAATGTCTTTTCAATGTTTAGGCACCAAGGCAAGAGCAGAACCTTCAAACACAATTTACAAATTGCTACTTTTTTATCATTTGTAGCCGGCATTGTCAATGTAACCGGTTTTTTATCAATTAAGCAATTGACTACCAATGTCACGGGGCATTTTGCATTATTCATTAATGACCTTTCAAATTTTGAATTTTGGAAGGGGACGATCTATTTCCTTTACATTTTCGCTTTTCTATTGGGCTCTTTTACCTCAAGTTTTTTAATTGAGAACTTTCGAGAAAACAAAAAATTGAATGTCTTTGTTTTGCCGACAATAATTGAGTGCATTATCCTATTATCCATTGCCTTAATAAGTAACTTTATAGAAATAAGCCAACCGGATATAATTGCATGTTTGTTACTTTTTGCAATGGGGTTACAGAATTCTTTTGTCACCAAAATTTCTAATACTGTAGTTAGAACTACACATCTCACAGGTTTATTCACAGATCTGGGCATAGAGTTGTCTCAACTTTTTTTCCAAAAATCATACCCCAATAGAAAAAAAATAAAGAGGACAATCCTCCTAAGGGTGGCCATTATCTTGTTCTTTTTCGCAGGGGGGCTACTAGGAGGTTTTTTGTATTCCAAAATTGATCTTAAATTAAATACCTTAATAATTGGAGCTTTAATTTTATTAGTCGGCCTCTTTTATGATGATTTTAAGTATAGACTGATTATGACTAAAAGAAAATACCAGCAAAGAAAAATTAAGCGCCTGGCTGCTTAATTTTGACTCAACAAACACTGGCAGATCCTGAACTACCTAGTGGCTAATAACTTTTACTGCCTGAAAAACCTTGCCAAAGAGGGTTTATATTCCATAGGTATTTCAAAGGTAGAAACCATTTAATCCGGAATATGAATTGGTATTTCCAATACCTACGAGAAGTGTTGCACGTGCAAGAAATTCAGGCTGTTTGGAGATTTTAGCATTCCATGGCAAAGGTGAAATTGAAAGTGGCAGAAGTAGCTGATTTTGAAGCGATTTTAGCACGTAATTGATTGTCTATTGCATATTTTGGGGTTAATAAAAAAAGAAATTTATACAACTAAAAAAAAACAAACCAATCGGTATTTTTTTCGTTAACTTACGGCATGCTACAGGAATTAAAATCCGAACGAACCAAAAAACTGATTTTGGATAAAGCCTATGAACTGTTTTATGAAGAAGGGTTTAAATCTAGCAGTATCGATAGGATAGTAAAGGCATCCCATCTTACCAAAGGAGCATTTTATCATCATTTTAAAAGTAAAAAAGAATTAGGTCTAAAGGTTATTGAATTGAAAATTCAGGAAAGGATTCACCAAGGGATGATTGTTCCACTAAGCAATCCCGGTGAAGCTTTGGATTTATTGAGGGACACCTTTTTCCATCGAATAAAATTATTCTCTCTATATGATAAAAAACATGGCTGCCCTTTCAATAATTTAATTAATGAAATTGGAAATCATGAGCTGGCTTATCGGCTGGCGTTAAAAAAGGTATTGGATGAATGGAAACAAGCCATCATCCGTATAATTGAGAGAGGGAAAAAGGAAAACACTATAAAAAAAAGTGTTTCAAGTCATGCAGTTGCCATCTATTTAATAAGTGCCTTTGAAGGAGTTCGTGGCATTAGAAAACTATATGACAATGACAGTGTCCTGACGGAGTATCTATTGGGACTCTCCTTCTATTTAGACCATTTAGGAACTAATTAGCTTAGCTAAATTCATTATTAGAAATTGTTCAAATCCCGCCCAAAAAGCCTAATAACTTTAAAAAACCGAAAAAATGAAACTCGAAAACAAAGTAATTATTGTAACCGGCTCTTCGAAAGGAATAGGAAAAGAAATTGCGCTTCTTTTAGCAGAAAATGGTGCCAAAGTAATAGTTAATTCTTCTAGCAGTATGCCTGAAGCAAATTCAGTTGTAGAGACAATTATTAAAAAGGGAGGCCAAGCCATGGCCATCAAAGCAGATGTAAGTAAAAGGGAAGAAGTGACACAGCTTTTTGATCAAACAATTACCGCTTTTGGAAAAGTGGATGTTTTAGTAAACAATGCCGGTGTTATGATTTCCAAAACAATAAAAGACAATACACAGGAGGACTTTAGCAAGCAGTTTGATATCAACGTAAGAGGAGTTTTCAATACTTTGCAAGAAGCGGAAAGTAAACTTTCAGACAATGGAAACATCATCAACCTATCCTCAAGCACAGTAAAAATGATGTTCCCTACCTATGCTTTGTATTCAGGAACTAAAGCTGCGGTCGAACAGATGACAAGGGTTTTTTCCAAAGAAATCGGCCGAGGAATTTCAGTAAACGCTCTAGCTCCCGGGCCGACAGAAACAGAACTTTTTTTAAAAGGAAAAACTACTGAATTTATAGAAAAATTAAGCTCCATGAATGCCTTCAATCGATTGGCCACACCAAATGATATCGCTAAAGTTGTTTTGTTTTTAGCAAGTGAGGAATCTAAATGGATTTCAGGTCAAGTCATTGGAGCAAATGGTGCAATGGTTTAACCCTAACAAACGAAAAAATGAAATTAAAATTACAATCGCTATTGATATTGAGTTTACTTTTCTTCTCATGTAAAGAACAGGAACACTCAGAGAAAAAAACTTCCTTTGAAAACAAAGGCCATGAGTTAGTTTATGAGATGGTTCAAAAAGTTGGGAATTATTCAAAATTGGCTGAAAAAAAAGATGTTGTCTATACCTATAAATACCAAACACCGGATGGTAAAACAGATTTATCTACAGAAAAATATATTTTTGATGGTGAACTCTCCTATGGGGCATATGAACAACATGAAAGAACACTTCCTCAGTATGAAGGGCTTATAGAACAAGGATATGATGGCAAAGCCTATTGGCTAAGGCATAAAGGAAATTACATCCAAGACGCTACTTCCCTACAACGGGTAACTTTTAACAGGCCAACCAATTTTTATTGGTTTACCATGTTCCAAAAATTACTTGATCCAGGATTAACCTATGAATATTTGGGTGAAAAAAACATTGAAGACAAGAACTACGAAGTAGTGAAAATTTCATTTGATTCTTACAATGAAAAGCCAACGGATATTTACCAGATTTACATCAATAAGGATACGAAATTGGTAGACCAGTTTCTTTTTACTGTCGCAGAAGTAGGGGTAGTAGACCAACCACTGCTCATGAAACTGGAATATGAAGAAATAGAAGGATTATTAATTCCAACACAAAGAATTTACAAAGGATCAAATTGGGAAGCAGAGGTCACAAATGCCCCATGGATTAAGGTAAATTGGTCCAACATCCAATTTAATAATGGCTTAAGTAGATCAATTTTTGAGAAATAGTATCTCCTAAAACCTTTAATAAGGGCTATTTGGAGCAAAGCGCTACATAGCCCTTATTATTTTAACTAACATTAGCCCTACCGTCTTTCCTTAGATGGAAACTAATGCCTTGCTTACCAATTTTTTTCTCTTCCTCTCTAAGGCGCTTAATCAAACACTTATTGTACATAGAAATATATGTGCTTAGGCATACTCAATTCACGCTCCTAGCGATTTGCCTGTTCAATATGCACTTGAAGTAGGGCTTTTAATTCCGCTTTCCTTTCCCTATAGGCAGTATTTTGGCTTAAATTAACCATTTCACCGGGATCTTGTTTAAGATCAATCAACATTTCATCACCATTGTCATAAAGTGTATACTTAAAATGATCTCCTCTTATCATAAAACCCAATTCGTTCTCCATAAACAAATATTTGCGAGGATTATAATTTGTTTTTTGATTTTTTAAAAGTGGTGCAAATGATATTCCCGGTAGGTAATCAGGCATAGAAACACCAGCTAAATCGCATAAAGTGGGATAAAGATCTAAACCTGTAGAAATAATATTATGGCTATCTACAGACTGCTCATTCTCCATACCATTGTACCATACCACCAACGGAACATTTGCCGACTCCTCATAAAAGACTGTTTTGTGCTCCAGCCTGTGAGAACCACTCATTTCCCCATGATCTGAAGTAAATATTACGATGGTATTGTCTGCAAAAGGCGAAGCTTCCAAAGCATCCAAGACCATCCCTATTTGAACATCCACCCTCTCTGTCAGCCTATGATAGGCATACCTGTGCATCCGCCAGTCCTTTTCGGTCCAGTGTTCCCTTGCATCTATTGTAAAGGAATGCAATTCCTTCAAATCATAAATCGCACTTGGTTCGTCAGATGTCGGTTCAAAATTGGCAGGAAGAGGAGGTACAAATTTTTCCATAAAATCATTTTCACTAATCGAATCAGGAATGGCAATTGCTTCCAATAAAGGAACAGGTACCTCTGCCGGAGGTCTGTTATTCGGTGGAAACTGTCGAATGGCCTCATAACAGATGTCATGTGGATTGATAAAGTTTAAGGCAAGGAAAAAAGGTTTATCTGAATCCCTGTTCGATAACAATGCAACACTTTCAGCAGCCAACTCATCTCTTTCGTCTTTTGAAATAAACGTTTCAAAACCATAAGTTATAACCTCCTTTTTGCCCCCGGGAAGATGGGATTTTCCACCATAAAAAGTCTCATACCCCGCTTTAGTAAAGGTATGGCCCATGGCATTGGGAATTATTTTCTGAAGTGCCGCCATATCTAGTTTGCTTGCATTGTGTCGCATATCTATTGCAGAAGGATATTCTCCGGTAAATAAACTAAATCGAGAAGGAGAACAAACCGGATTGGTAACATAGGCTTTTTCAAATCTTAAGCCTTTATTGGCCAATTTATCCATATTTGGAGTATCTAGCCATTTATTGCCCGCGGCACTCATCATTTTGGCATTTTGCTGATCCGTTATGATAATCAGGATATTGGGTTTTTCACTTTGCGCCAGTAAAACAGTGTTGAGCATACATAGCGCTAACAATACAATACTTTTTTTCATATGCGATAATACTTAATATTAAGCTATCCTTAGAAATAATTTTGAAATTTAATCGGAAAAGGTGTTAAAACATTACCAAGGATTCAAACTACCAACTATAAAAATTCGAGACCTCAAACCATAACATCAATTTGTCAACACAAAGGAGCTCAATAACAATTCAATTGAACATATTTGTTAACAAAATCACTTGAAACCTGCATAAACACAGGGCTTGATGCCCCTTTTTGGCTTTTAAATTGGCAATTATCCTGAATCCCGGTTCTAACTAAGGGTATAAATCGACTATCCTATCCAGAAAGCTAAAACTCAAAGATTATAAAAAAAATATCTATCGTGCTGACTAAAAAAATAGGGACCGCTTTATCAACGGCCCCTTTTATCAAAAAATTATCACCCTAAATAATTTCTTTATTTTTTTCAATTTCTACTTCCAACGCGTTTCTTTTAAGAAAACAGGCTCTTTACGAACAGACCTCCCTTGATTTCCTAAGGAGTCACTTATTTCAAAGGATAAATCATAGAAATACGTTGGCTTACCGGAAATCCTAACACTATAGACCCCATCTCCTTTTACAGCATCTCCTGCCAATCCATCATCCTTTAATTCAATGGAAAAAGTAGTCGGTACCAAATCCCAGCTTACATGTTTCAAGGTTGATTTTCCTTCATTAGGAGTTAATGTAAGCATGACTTTATCCACTGAAGTACCATCATAAATTCTTGCCTCTATCAGCTCATCGTTCAAAACTTGCACCCATTGCACCTCTGGAGTCGTCTTGTCTTCACCTTGCACAGTTACATTAATTTTACCTTTGTGAATAATATGTTGCCCACTTATTGACCCCGGCGTCCAATATTCGACATAAAAAGGAATTTTCTCACCTTCAGGAATTTGACCGCTCAATACCGGCATGGTATATTTTACGGTGCCTCCTATATGGTCATATTCCTGCCAGGGATCGGCAATTCGAATACTTACATTTCCTTGGTTGATATAATCATTGGTAGTATAAGCATGTGTACGCAAATATTCACCTCCTTTTTCCACCAAGAGTACTATGGTTTCACCGGGATTAGCGATTCCATCCCCATTACCGGCACCAACAATCATACTCGCAGAATCCACAGCTTCTTTTACTATAGTAAATTCCTTTCCATCTGCGATTACAAAATTTGTAATTTCCTCCACAGGGTCTTTGAATAAAACCTCAAATTCCTCCTGCCATGATTGCCCGGACTCATCAGAAAAGTTTAATTTAAATTTGGCAATATCATAACCCATTCGATTGTTTTTCACCTTAAAAACACCCTTTACTAATTTCTCCTCCAACGGTGCTAGTTTATCCAAATCTCCTTCTCCTTGAAGCACTTCTAGCCCCTCACTAATTGCAGTAATTTTAGCTTTAATACCCTTTGCCTCCCCGAATCCTTTGTTCAATACTTTCATCGAAAGTGATACTTCTCCCCCACTTACCGCCCAGTCTGATTTCTCAATTTCCACTGCTGTCAATGAGAGGTTTGCTACATTTGGGGCCACTTCAATTCCAATTTGATGTTCACTTCCATTGAGTACAAACTGAAGGCTTCCCCTAGCATCGCTGTTTAGGGAGTATTCCCGACTTTGCTCTGTCAAGACATCTGTATCGGTCACTTTATAGCTTGTTAGGGGTTTATAAACTGGAGCGGTGGTAAGTTGAACCTTTACACTTGGCATCAATTCACCATCCGGTAGAAAGTTTCGAACAGCTATGTTGAAGCCTTCCTTATTAACATTTTCCAAAATGGTATAACCTGAACGGTTTCTACTAGTCTCTACTTTGTATTCCCATACCTCGAAATAGGGATAAATGTCAATATAATCCCACTTTTCAGGCAATGGAAGAGGGGATTCAAATGCATCTTTTAGAAAAATAAACATGTCCCCCATGCCACAAGTTACATGAGAAGCTTCATACTGCTTGAATTGATAATGTGGCACTGCATTCAATAGGTAACGGTTCATGTCTTCATGGTAAAACCGCAAACGATCACTATCCCCATTGTGCATTCGTAAACTGATTGTTTTAAAATTATCGTACATATCAGCATGCGCATATCTCACCGGAAAATCCAGAAGGCCTGCAGAGAATTCTGTTGACCCACAAAAATTCCCTGCAGCACTTACCCAATCCGGTAATTTTGCTGCCAGCCAAAAAGTCATAAATCCTCCCATCGAGAGCCCTGATACTGCCCTATGGGTACGGTCAGGAACTGTTCGGTAATGACTGTCAATGTAACCAATAAGCTCCTTGAAGTATTCAGGAAATTGACGAAAGGTAGAGACAAGACTTACATTGTAGGGGCTTAAATTGAGAGGTTCTTCCTTGAACTGGTTCAACCCATCCACCTTTAGAACAATGACATCATTTTCAGAAACAAATTTTTCAATATTGTCTCCATCGTTCTCATCTCCAAAATCATAATTTGAATAGCCTTTGCCCATTGAACCAAAATACCGCTGAGCCCATCCATGAAAAAAATAGATCACAGGATATTTTTTTTCTGTGTTTTCGCGGTAATTTGGAGGTAAAAATATGCGATAGTTTCTATTGCTAGAAAATGCTTTGCTATAGTGATAACTATCGATAACTTCTACTCCGGAATTTAGCACTATCCCCTGACTTTGAGACCATCCGAGATTGACTTGGATCAAGAGCACGCCAATTACTAATACTTTCAGTAGCTTCATAGATTATTCGTTTGGATTAACCCAAAAACCGGTTTACTTTAATTGGTTCAAGTGTTTGATTAATTCGCTTGTAATTTTATCTGAGGCATCCTTTTGCACCCTGTTTGTTGTCAACCATGACTCATAGCCTCCTAGTTGATGCTGAGCAGGAGTTGGCAGATAACCATAGGATCCATTGGCTAATTCTATGGTGCAAGTATTTTTAAAAGGGCTTTGCTCCTTGATATCCAATCCTATTTGGGCAAAAACTTCAAAGGGGATGGAAGCAATTCCTATATCATTGATGGCAAAAGATTGCAAAACTATCTGGACAGAATCAGGGTAGGATGATTCCATATTAAAGACGCGTTTTGCATAAGTCTTTTCCAATTTATGAAACAAAGGTTCTGAACCATTATAGTCCCTAACCAGGGCTACATTTTTAAGTATTTCGGGAGAAGCCCTTCTCACAGTTAGTGTCATTTCTGAAAGTGCAGACCCTAATTTAACCTCTGACTGAAAATCCAACTCCTTGTATTTATGATGGACTTTATTGGCTACATCGTTGGCCACATACTGGATTTTTTCATAGGGAGGAACTGCTTCAGTAGGCCTTGGCCTTGAATAATCATTGTTGTTAACATCTCCAGAAGTACCGTTGGTCATGATCCCCACAAAAGCCGGGGTATTGGCGTCAGCCCCCAATAGTTCACCCATGATGTTGCCAAAAGCAGCAAAATAATCAGCTGAAATATGCCCTTTAGGAACGCCACCTACATAATGTAATGAGTAGTTGGCCAACAAAGCTATGGGGGTACCCTCCTGAGATTCTACTGCAATGAACGCGACCTCAGGATCTACCGGACCGGCCGGCCTAAGTAAGTCATTGCTGTGTCCGGGATTCATTTTAGCAATCTCCAACTGTCCCAAAGGGTTCATTACTGAATCCTTCATGATCCACCTTCTGTTAAATACATGCTCCGGAACATCTACACTTCCAAATGCAATTTTAGCTAACGTTTTATTTTCTCTTGCAATTTTTACTCCATCTACCATTCTTTTGACCGCAAAAGTCTGGTATTCATCAAGAGCTACTCCTACCTCAGGAGAGATTGTTTTTAACCCTCCCCCATTAAGGCTTATCCCTGAATGGGTATGTGTAGAAGCCATCATTACATCTTTTGCCGGAATATTTAAATCTCGGTCTAGTATTGCTTTGGCAGCATCAAAAACCTCCCGATTAATATGAACATTATCTACAATCACAAATACCAATTCCTTTGCGCCATCATCAAGCACAAGGGTCCTTACACTTAGCGGATCATGAATGTATGTTGCAGGAGGAGAGTTGTAATTGCCCACAATAGGATGTCCCAGGTGAGGGGTAATATCAGTAATTGAAGCTCCGGCTTTAAATTGTTGGCCCAAAGACTCATTATTTTGGGCAAAAATCAGCATGCTTACTAGAAGCAATCCACCCACAATTTTTTTTATTTCTTCCATAGTTAATCTGCTTTAAAGTGAAATCTTGCAATCAGGTCTTTGGTCTAAAAGGTAGTGTTTTAAAGGGCTTTTTGATTGGCCAAGTCCTTCGGAAAACATCTCAGATACAGCACACGCCCCCTTTTTACTTAAATGTGTATTGTCTTCCATCCCTTCTGGTAATTTTTCAAATTCGCCGGGTTCGATATGTAAGAAAAGGGCTTTAGAGTCTTCAACTCCTAGATTGCTCAAGTAATCCATTGTTAATTTGTTTAAATCAATCAAAGGAACACCTGCTTCGTGTGCAGCCTCTCTCGAAGCTTTCACATAATCTCCATGTGTATCTACCAGTTTACTTCCTTCATCAAACCTCCGGCGAGCGATAGGTGTTGCGATTAAGGCATGTGCCCCAAGCGCTTCGGCTTCTTTTGCATACTCAATTAGGTTTTCCTTAAATGTTCCAAAAGGCTCTGTATACCTTTTGGGATCTTCAGATTTTTCATCATTATGTCCAAATTGGATAATCACAAAATCACCTTCCCGTATTTGTTCTGTCACCTTATCCCAATAGCCTTCAGCCCTAAAACTTTTAGAACTTCTACCGCTTACGGCAAGATTTTTTACTGTAGCCTTATCATTCAAAAATGAAGACAGCAACATGCCCCAACCTCTTCTTGGAAAATCGGCACCACCATATCTCTCCTCCATTTCCTTTAAGTCATAATGGCTCATAGTAGAGTCTCCAATACAAAAAACTTGGACCTCTCTTTGAGCACAACCGGCCATGAAAACCAGAAGTAAGATGCAAAAGTGTATAAAATGAAAACGAAACTTTAAATGAGTAACCCGGGAATAAATTCCCGGATACTCATTTTTTTTCTTTATTTGCATAACTCGTGTTTCTGAAATAAACTGATTTAAATATGCTTAAAATTATAGAGAAACCTTTACCAACCCGGATTCTGAGATAAATTCGGATTTAAGGTCAGCTCTGTCTGTGGAACACTCTCTAGATAGTTGCGTCCCGGTAAAAAATTATAACCGTTTGTCAATTCAATTTGCAAAGGATCTAACAAACCATTTTCATCAACTACAGGAGATTCATCCGGAAACTCCATACTGCTGAAAGGATAGCCTTTAGGACGTTTATTGATAAACAACTCATGGGCTGCCCATCGTTTCCAATCCTGCTCTCTCAATACTTCAAAGGCCAACTCCACCTTTCTCTCTCTTCTTATTTCATAAAGAGCATCTGAGATTTCGTATCCATAATCCACTTTGTTGGGGTCAGCATCCTGAGACAACACTTCAAACTCAGGCATATCCACTCTTGCCCGGAGTTGGTTCAGCTGATCATAGGCAACTGTACCATTCAATTCTTCCAATGCTTCAGCGTAATTCAGCAATACTTCGCCATACCTGAAAATAATCCTTCCGGCATCATTTGCATTGGCATAACCCAATTCCTGGTAAGGGTTGGTGTATTTTTTCACTTGAAATCCTGTAGGATTATTCTCCCTACTTCCTGCAAATATCGGAGGGAAATCAAATACTACATCCGATGGATAATGCTGAACATCTCCGGGAATCCAAATACTCTGCCGCAACCTCAAATCAACATCACTGGCTAGCATTTCTAGGAAATCATTCCCTTTGACATCTTGAGCAATTGATAGGTAATCAATAAGCTGTCCATCATTTCCTAAATGTGAACTTACATACTCCCAAGTGGCACCAAGTTCTGAAGGGGTTGTGGTATTGTAATAATTTTGATTGTGCCCAATAAATTCACCTACATTATATGCTCGGTATAACAACACTTCACTAACATCTCCCATATCTCCCGTTTTAAACAGGTCATAATAATCTTGATCAGGATTTCCTGTAGAGTAGATACCTACATTATAGTCCCCATTGATCAATTCATTTCCTGCATCCACACAAGCCTGAAAGTACTTATCAGGATCAGCACCAGCAGTACCAAACTCATCTTCGCTATGGTATTTCTGCCAAGTTCCTTCAAACAGTGCAACTCGACTTTTAAATGCCAATGCAGCCTCCTTATTGATTGAATTATTTCCCCAAGGAGCTTCATCTCTTTTTTCAAGATTAATAATTGCTTTATCTAATAGCGACAAAATAGAATCTACAACTACAATTCGAGAGTCTCTTGGTTTAGTTAATTCTGCTTCATCTTCTGGAGTTAGCGCATGTGTATACCAAGGCACATCACCATAAGTTTGAACCAAATCAAAATAAATCCAGGCTTTAAAGAATTGTGCTTCCCCTAAGTATTGTTTCCAAGAACTGTATGGATCTTCGCACTTATCATAATTGTCCAAAAAGATGTTGACACTCCTCACTGGAGCAAAACCACTCTGCCAAGACCCTGTAGATAAGGTTGTTTCTCCATTTAAAATGGGATTTGCCGTCCTGTATGTAACGTTGGTAGCTGCCGCTTCACGTCCTGCTGTAGAGAGGTTATTTTCGTGATAAGGTAAGCTTTCATAAAATCTTGCCGTATAATTTCTTAGGTCAACGGATGATTTCCAATAATCGTCTATACCAATTTGGTCCAAAGGGGGCCTGTCTAGAAAATCTGTACAAGACCAACCTGAAAAAAGTGTCAATATAAAGAATATTTTTATAGTGTTTTTCATAGTAAATAAGTTTTGTAAAGATGAGATTAAAAGGTGACGTTCAAGCCCATAGAATATATTCTATCTGCTCGATAATCCTTCCCTGTACTAGTACGATATCCCCCGGAAGGCAAGGTTGGATCCATCCCTACCGGCAGATGATCAAAAGTCAAAAGGTTGGAACCTGAGAGATAAACCCTCACTTTACTTAAACCAAATCTACCTATCACATTGTCACTTAAACTATATCCAAACTGAACATCTTGCAAACGGATATAAGCAAAATTTCCCAGATAGCGAGAATTATAAGTTTGGTTTTTCACGTTTGATGCATTGTCTTCATAAGGACGAGGGTAAAATGCGTCTGTATTTATATTAGCTTCACCTTCATATAAGCCAACATATTTGGTACCCGGTGTATCACGGTAATAATCCAGATGATCCCATTTTGGCTGTGACCAATTTGCTCTCCTAAAACCATAATAAGCATAATCGTCATAGTTCATGCCTTTGTCTCGCTTGGCAGTTCCCTTCCACAACATGGAAAAGTCAAACCCTTTATAATTGGCTCCAAGGTTGATCCCAAACTGATAATGCGCACTTGAGTTACCCAATAGCATTAGGTCTCCATGGTCATCAATGGTATTCTGCCCATTATTTATCACTCCATCGCCATTGAGATCATCATATTTCACATCTCCTGTATTCCATATATTGTATATAAAAGATTGGTCCGCATGGTTGTCGATTTCCTGTTGAGATTGGAACAGCCCACTTGAAGACCAACCCCAAATATCCCCCACTTCCTGTCCTACTAACCAAGAACCCAAATATCCGGTGGGGTTATTATAACTGGTAACAACAGCCTTTGCATCATATAAGTTAAACCCTAGGAAGTAGCTAAAATCAGAATTAACATATTCTTTCCATTTGGCAGATAATTCCCATCCTCTTGTTCTTAATGATGAATTATTTGATCGGGGAACCGATGCTCCAAGTACTCCAGGCAAGGCTTCTGATGGGCCAATCATATCGGTGGTATTCCGCTCAAACCAATCAAAATTCACTCCCAGCCTATTCCCCAAAAAGGCCATATCTAAACCAATATTTGTAGTGGCTGCCTTCTCCCAAGTCAATGACGGACTGACCAAGGAAGGTGTTAAAGTGTAACCTACCTGACCGGTTTGGTTGTACCCAGGAAGCCAGTTCAAAAGGTTTTTAGAAAGTTGAATTAAGGCAAGGTCTTGATAAGCAGCAACATTTTGGTTGCCTAATTGCCCCCATGAACCACGAACTTTCAAACTGCTAAAGAAATCTGATGTTTGGATCCAAAAGTCCTCATTACTCACTACCCAACCAGCAGAAAACGAAGGGAAGAAACCCCAGCGCTTGCCTTCCAAGAAACGAGAAGTGCCATCATACCTTACATTTGATTCTAAAAGATACTTTTCCTTGTAATTGTAAGTAAGCCTTCCGAAATACCCTTCAGTTGCCCACTGGCTAAGACCTTCACCAAGGGATGGATCACCTGTAGCTGTATTGATTGAAATAATATCCGGAACTATTAAGTTTCTTGCCTGTGCATCCAAGGAGCGATATTTCCCTGTTTCATATTGCGCACCTACCATGGCCATAAAATTATGCGATTCATTAAAACTCCATTCATAAGAAGAGAAAATATTAGAGCTCCAATAGTAATCACTGCGGTGGTATTCATTAACTTGACTGGCCACCCATGAACTTGTTTGTTCTCCTGTTAACCAATTTTGCTCCCCAAATTCACGACCATCATGCAGTCCATAGAAATCCGTGGACTGATAGGCAAAATCCGCATTAATTTTCCAACCTTTCAAGGGTCTCAACTCAGTTCCTATAATTTGCCAGTTCTCTGTAGTTTCATCATCACTTGCTCCTGCTTCAAAAAAGCTTTTCACACTACTTTGGCCTTGATTTCCAAAACTATCATATATGGATTGTTTTGGTGCAGTGTTGTAAATAATATGTAGGAGCGCATTGTAAGAATCACCAGACTCAGGTCTTGCCCCAGAGGGAAAACTCCTATTGTTCTTCATTAAACGGGTTTCAAATCTCAAATCCCACCAATCTGTCAAGGAAGTTTTAATTTTAGCTGTAAGGTTATAGCGCTTGTTATAATCATCCGCCCAAGTAAAAGAACTTACTTGATTGGTAAACCCCGCAGACATATAATAAGAAGTTTTAGCTGAACCTCCCTGAACAGAAAGATTATGAGATTGTCCTACATTGGATCCTGTGGCAAGGTCCCAAAAATCATTATTGGCATGTCCATCTCCATTTCCACCATGCCATCCGCCACCGGCTGCAGGAAATGCAGACCAGTTGGTTACGTCCTCTGCAGGGAAACCATCCGGAAATTGAGATCTAATAAAATCGTAATCCCCATTTTGGTAAGCAATAACCCTGTCAATCGTTTCCTCACTAAACTTAAGGGTGGTGCCTTTGTTCAAGGCAGCCTCGTTTAACACTCGAGAATATGTATAAGAATCAAGTGTGCCAGGCAATTTCGCCGGGGTAACCAAGCTCACACTTCCTGAATAATTAACTGTCAATTTTGAATCCTTCTTGCCTGATTTAGTTGTAATCATCACTACTCCGTATGGAGCTCTTGCCCCATAAATAGCAGATGCTGCAGCATCTTTTAAAACAGATATAGAGGCAATATCCTCCGGGTTCAAGGAGTTCATATCCCCCGGAAAGCCATCGATCAAGATGTAAGGAGCCCCGCCGTTCAAAGATCCTATGCCTCGAATATCAATTGAAGCTTTGGCACCCGGCTGATAACCATTGGCATCAAATCCAAAATTTAAACCCGGAGAGGTACCAATTAACAATTGGGAAACATTGGCCGCATGGCGGTCTTCAAGCATTTCATTGGATATTACATCTACGGAGCCAGTTAAATTAACTTTCTTTTGCGTTCCATAGCCAACAACAACCATTTCTTGTAGAGAAGCCACCCCTTCACTTAATATCACATCGATCACACTCCTCGAACCAATTGTAATCTCCTGACTATCAAATCCTATAAATGAAAAAACTAAAATCGCATTTTCGGGTGCGACAATTGAATAATTCCCATCAATATCCGTAGCAGTTCCTTTTGAAGTACCTTGAACGTAAACTGTTGCCCCCGGGATAGGATCGCCATTGACATCGGTTACCTTACCAGTTACGGTTACCTCAACGGCAATTTCTTTTACTTTGACATGCTTTTTGGCAATTTTAACACTAATTCTATTGTCTACTTGCTTAAAGGAAAGGGTATGACTTGCTGCAAGGGATAATAAAACCTCTTCTAAACTTTGGTGTTCAACTTGAAGATCCACCGGTTTGGAATTTTTCACCAAATCCTGATCGTAAATAAACGAAAATTCGGTTTGACTCTTGATCTTACTAAAGGACTCTGCTAAAGACGCACCTTTAAGATCTAAGCTCAAGTAAACCTCGCTGATATTCAACGAACTTTGCCCCTTGGTAGGGGATGCGTACATTAGGTTTAAAAACAACAGCTGTAAGAAAAAGCCGTATAGGTAATATTTCCCCACCATACTAAGTACATGTAATGATTTTTTCATAAATTTGAAAGTTTTACTGTTATCAATGGCATTAAAACGATAGTCAGAAGGTAACCTGAGAGCTTTCCTTCTTTCTGGAATTGGCCAATGAACTGCTATTCATTGGCCTTTTTTTTTCATAGGCTATTCACTTTTTTAAATTGAATTTTAACTGCTTTATTTTTAATTGAGAAATCGAAATTATACGCATAACCTAAACTCTCTAATACATCTTTGAGATAGGTGTTTTTTTTAAATTCAGCAGAAATTTTTAAGTTTTTTGGCGCTGAATTATTGATTTCTATTTCAGCGGCATACCAACGTTCTAGTGTTCGAACAACCTCTTGAAAAGGCATATTATTAAATACCAGAACCCCATCTTTCCAAAAAAATGCCTTCTCTAAATCAAATTTTCCTTTTTTCAACTGACTGTTTTCTCCAATCACAGCTTCTTCACCAGGGATCAATTCTACGGACTCATTATCCTTGGCCACATTTATCACCTTCACCTTACCTGTAGCCAATTGTACCTGAACCCAATCTTTTTGGTAAGAATTAATATTAAAAGATGTTCCCATGGCCGTGGTAATTAGATCACCACTGTGAACCCGAAAAGGAAGGCTGTCAGAAGCAACTTCAAAAAAAGCTTCACCTGACAGAAATAATTCACGATGAAGCTGACCAAAGCCACTCTTGAAACGCAATTCACTTTCAGCATTCAACACGACATTGCTCCCATCCGCAAGCTGCAGGGTAGACTTCTGACCTTTAGGGTTTGACTTGATTGTCCATTCACTTGCTTGTGGTACAACACTAATGGCCTCTCTATCCTCTTCAGTAACAAAAACATAAAAAAGTGCAAATGAGAATGAGATGATTAGAGTCAAGCCTAAAATAAGCCTTATCCGATATTGAACCCCAACAGTATCCGGCGTGTAAGTATAGGTGTTGTTCCGAATTTTCTTCTGATCCGAAGCATTAATCCGATCTTTTATGGCAAGAAAGGTGCCTTCTTTCCCTTTCTTTGTCCATGCTGATGTTGAGCCCTCTAATTCAAGCAATATGGTTTTTGCTTGTCTTAACAACTCAACCTTAGAAGGATTTGAAGCAATCCATTCCTGCCAGAATTTATCCTGCGCAACATCCTCTTTAAGCACCCACTGCTTAAAAGATGTATCTTCTAAAAAGTCTTCAATTTTTTCGTAGAACTTCATTTACCAACGATCTATATATTAAAGAGGAAACCTGTTGGTAAATCTCATCATGTAAAGATGATTTTTTTATTAAATAATTATAAAAATAATGATGGCACAAAAAATACCTAGTGAGGCTACACAAATATGCCAAACAATAATATCACTTTGGCAGTATAATCAGAAGAGGTAAGAAATTGCTTCATGGACTTAAGCCCTTTTAAAACTAGGTTATAGAGAGACGGCACTTTTATTCCCATCAAAGATGAAATCTCTTCATAAGACATGTCCTGCATGTATTTTAAATATATCGCTTCTTTCTGACGGGTAGATAAATTGTCCAATGCAGAGGAAATTCTCATACTGGATTCTTGAGTAATTTGATTTTCAATCAAAATTTCCTGAAAAGAGTCTTCCCATGTTACACTTGAGTGATAATCTTCCAGCAATTGATGTTTTTGGTTTATTTTCAACCTCCTTACAAGCTCTCTTCTAAAAGTAGAAAACAAATAAAACCTTATGGAGGAATGGATAACAAGGGTGTTTTTAAGTTCCCATAGCCGTACAAAAATGTCTTGAATCACATCTTCAATAAGCTCACAGTCGGTTGTGAACTTTTGACCATATTTAAATATGTCATCAGAATTTGTGGTGAAAATATAAGCAAAAGCTTCCTGATCGGCTGACTGAATCAAACCCCACAATTCATAAGAACTCAGTTGTTCGTATTTCATTTTATTTGGATTATAGGGTTTAAAACACTTAAAAATGTGTATAAAAATTTTAAGTTCCAAATAACAAAATACAATACCTTAAAAAATTTTTATTTTTCAAACAACTACTGAGTTATAAAAAAGAATATCCCAGTTAGGTTTCATTTACCACTTGATGGCTTGGAAATAGGGTTTTCACAATTATTCCTTTTCAAAAATTAACCAGCTATAAAGGGAAAAAAAATATTATCTGAGCATATGAAAGCGCTCTATCTTTTCATTAAAAGTTCTAAGCTATTTCTCTCAAAAAAGAAAACATCTCCCCATACTGGACTGTTTTTGTTTAAAGAAGGCAATTGTAAGTTTTATCAGGATCCATCAAATGTCCCCAACCGTATATTTCTTCGTTTTCTATTCCATTTTTTGGCTTTAAATAACCACATTCTACCAAACCCGCAATATGAAAATATACCGCATCAATGTCAGAAGGACCACTATTAGGAAAATGACTAAAACCTCCATCTTTATTTTGGCACTTTAATATCCAGTTTTGGGCTTTCTGATAAGCTTTTTTAAGCTCCTTTTTACGCTCCTTACTTCCGACCTGCCTTAGAATAAAAAGCGCATCAAAGACGGCGTGAACATCCCAATCAGGCGGATTTAACGACCAAGAGCCATCTTCTTTTTGATCCGCCAATACCCTATCCACCATTTCTTCTGCCATTGGAGTATCTTCTCCAATTAATCGAAAATAATGTGCAGCGTGAAAAGTCGAAGCCACGTGATTTCCTATATATCCATCTTCTGTTTGATTGTCCTTCAAATAACTCCTCATTTTACGATCAATATGAGCAGGCATTTTTTCATTCCAAGCACTAAAAAAGAGCGCAAAAAAACTAGTTGTATAAAGCGGGAGTTCTTGAAAATCATCACCCTTAAAAAAATATTCAATAACCGGCATGGGATTGTATCTAGGCTTCACTCCCAATATTTTCAGCGCAGCCACACTTTGAACGGTATTGTAAAGTTTAGCAAGGGGTGTTTCCATATCACCTTCACCACTGGGTGCATAAAATGCCCCATCTTCCTTTTGACAAGAAAGGAAAAAGTCAACTGTTTCCTTTTCAAAAGGCAACTCCCAGCCAAAGGTTTTATGGATAACTACTGCATAGGTAGGTGCTGCGATACCTGAAAATTTCGTATCCGAATTCCCCTCATAATCCCTAGGTAAGCCGGGACTAAAAGATCCGTCTTCATTAGCTGTTTGCTTAAAAAATGAACGCACACCTTCAAGTATATTCTTTTGATTGTCCAAGGCAAGAAACTTCAAGTCCCCCATTGCTACACCTCCTGTTACTACAGGGATTAATTGCAACACTTTTCTTCGGCTAATGCTCATGTTTTTAATTTTATCTATTTAAAATTTTTGTTCTAACATCATTAGAATTAAAACCAAAGTATGCAATTTTTCCCTCACATGGGAATACTATTTCAGTATATTTTAAATGATAAGGAAATTTTCTCCTCCATTTCCCATCTTTTTTCAAATACTAAAAAAATTAGATAAAAAAATGGTGCCATCTTCCAACAAAGATGACACCAAGCACTCAACCCCAACTAAAAAATTTTACTGTTTAAGCCAAGAATAAGGACGCTATGCCCAATACCTGATCCTTATTTAGAGGCTCGTCCCATCCTTCTGTTACTGCATCTGAATCAATACCGGTCAATTGAACAACATCTGCCCCTCCGTGCATTACATTATCCTCACCAGCATAAATTGCCTGAGTGGCCGCTGGCAATGAACCGATAGAATCTCCTGTGATCCAACCTTTGACCGTATCGTGCCCCTTTTTGGTACGCAGCCTTCTCACCATTGAGGCATGTCTTGCTTCTACAGAATGAATGGACAAAGCGGCAGTAAGCACCACATCATTTTCCATAACATTTCCGGCTTGCCCTTTATAAGCCCTTACACCAGTATCTTCAAACGCTTGTGACAAGGCCAAAAAAGTAGGATAATCAGTAAAAGGAGAAAAATTTCCACTTGCAGTAAAATCAAATTCAGGTTCCATTACAGGCTCTCCACCCAACACATTCCCTACTACTTCTGTAAGAAAATTAACGTGGGCCAGCTCATGATCACGGATTTTCTCGAAGATGGCAGTATCTGCTCCATCGATGACTCCTGCATCAATCCCCATTTGGTAATACCGGTATTCCAGATGTTCCAACGTCAAAGCATAATTCAATACCTCGATCAAGCTCGCAGTATCAGCTTTGGCAACTTTTGGCAAAGCTGACAAAATACCCAATGGAACGGCTGCCATAGCTACTTTTTTACTCATGTCACCAAACCGGTGGAAAGCTTCTCTTCTAGAGAAAAACATTTCTTTTTCATCCGAATTTTTAGTATCCGGACACATTTTATCTAATAAATTCAATAAGTTCATGTCTATTTCTGTTAAGGTTTTAAATTAGCTTGGCAATTGACTGAAATCAATTGGTGTGGTTACATAATTGCTAGCTGCCGTCAGTACTTCCGAAAAACTAAGTGTACGCTCCAAACCATTCCCATCAATGATATCATCTCCTGCAAAATCTGCAGATCCCGGATTCAACAAATCCCTTATGGCGGCTGCATGCCTAGCCTCTACAGACACTATTTTTCCGGCTATCAGTAAATAACCGGCATCTTGAATATGCTGTCCGGCACCATTATAGGCCGCTACACCTAAATCTTCAAAAGTTTTGGCTGCATTCAATACAGACATCCGATCATCAAAATTTATGGCACTAAAGTCCACTTCCAAATCTTCAATCGCTGCACTTCCCAAAGCGGCTTTAAAAAATTCTTTATGTGCCCTTTCATGTTTCTCAAGATCAGCCATAATTTCCTTTTCTTCTGCACTGGCATTATTATAATACCCACCTTGCATCACAGTTGCGTAAAATGCTGCTTCCAGTTGTTCAAGTGCATAGGCATAATTCAATATTCCAACATCTCCTGACCCTAGCATCACCCCTTCTTTTTCCATAGGAGGCATGATGTCATCATCATCATTACATCCCACCATAAACAATCCTGCTGCCGCAATGGACAATGAACCCTTTTGAAGGAACTTGCGTCGGTTGGCATTTTTCACCAACCCATGCGGTTTAATCAAATCCTTTTTCATTTTTTTAAAGTTTAGGTTAATAACTCAGTTTCGTTTTCATCATTTTAGGTCAACCGAAAATTGGATTGATTCCTATGACTTATATGACTAGAGTTACGCAGCAACTTTAAAACTTGGATCGAGCAGGAATGAATTTTCTTTTGAAAATCAGTAAAAAAACCAATGAAAGCACCAATGAGTAACCCTTAAAACCCATCAGCAGGCGGTTTTAAGGGCTATTTATGAGAAAAAAATAATTTTATTAAAATAAATTAATTTCAATCAATCGATTAAAGAAAAGGTCCAAAACCTTATTCAAACCCATGATAGAGATACAAGGCACCATAAGTCCAGTTTGGCCCAACCATCCCGGGATAATTGATCCTATCCATCATTAAAGCTACATAGGAGAAAGGATAGCCATCCGGCAATTGAACGACATTAGGCCATACGCGGGTTCCGGAAGACTTATCCCATGGGGGTAAATCCATCTTTAAAACACCGGCTTCCTTCAAATCCGGATAAGTATATATAAAAACCTCTCTTTCTGAACTACCGGAAAAACAATAGCGCTCATTTCCAATTTTTTGTATAGAAGTACCTGTAGAATTATGAGCCACAGGCCCGGCGATTTTCACATAACCCCTGTCCCATTCTTCTGCCTCCATTATGATGGCTTTGTAACCTCCCTCGTTTACACAGGTTAGCATCCTCCACTTTTTTGCTTCCTCATCATAGAGAATGTGTGGGTCCTCTATGTCTCCTACTACTCCAAAAGTTTTGGCTTCCATAATGGAAAAACCAAACCTCGGATCCCTATTACTCTGAATGGCCAATAGTTGTTTTTTCTCCAATTCAGGGTTGGCATAAGCACTAAAACCCGTAGTCAGCCCTTTCCATAAATTATCATTTCTATCAAAAATCAAATGAGAGGCCACTTCATTTCTCAACAAACCATCTCCCCTATCAAAAAGGATAACCCCCTCTAACTTAATGTCAAAAACGGAGGGATTCATACTAAATACCCCCTGAATATGATGAGGCAAAGCACGACCCCTGATGGACATGGTATACCAAAGACGCCCCTTATCCAGCAAAGGTGATCCATCTTCATAGGTAATGGCACGGATATCTGCCAAGCCAACCCCTGTAGTAAGGCCCATTACCACTTTATCTAACTTCACCTCTCCGGAATCAAGTTCCGTATAAAGGTGAGATTGGAAGCCGTGCAAATACTCTTTTTTTCGTAAATCAATTAATTGATTGAAATCAGATTGTGCAATTACCTGAGGCAAATCTTTATTTTTCAAATACAATACCAAACCACTTCCTAACATTTGTAGGTATAAAGTACCATTTAATGTGGCATCATTGGGAAGATTAACTGCAATGGAGGACTCTTTTGACAAACCATTTTTATCCGTATACCCTAAGCTTACACCTTCCGGTTTTTCATCATTGAAAATTACTTTGATGGTTAATTTTTCTTTTGATCCTTTACCAAAAAATGAAAAGCCAAGCGCCCCATTTCCTTTGCAGGAAGCTAAATCAAGGGAATAGGTTGCTACCGGATTAAAGCCTCCAAACCATATATTTGTTGCCGAGTTTGTCGTGGACTGGAGATTTAACTGACCGGTTGTTATTGCTACTTTTGCGCTGTCCTCAAGTTGGTGGATTACCGGATGCATGACAGAAAAACCGACACTTTTCTCCGGCCAAATACCGGCCAAAGGAATGGTTTGATCTTCATCAAAAATTAACCTTTTTGAAGCTTGTCGAGTAAAATTTATTTGCTCAGGAAGTACCTGAGACTGTAGGGCAGATTGAAAAGTAAATAACAAAACGGCAAAGATACAAGCTAGTTTGCGGACAAGCATAGGGCAATCGGTTATCATTAGGTTTACTGCAAATATCAAGATTTTTGCTTAACTTGAAATCGTAATACGGTTTTTAATTTTTCTTCAGGAACCTTCCTGAAATCCGACAGGTAAATTTCACGGTGTGTTTTGGTAAGCCTGATTAAATCATTTTCCTGAGCATAAGATTCCATTATTGAGAAAGTTTCACCTTCATGATCATAACTTCCAACATGAAGCATTTGTACACATAAGCCTTCTTCGATTGATTCAAAATTTACTTTATCTAATAATGCATGAGGTTTTTTCCGACGGGTTAACTCAAGCATTTCCTGATAGAATGACTCTGTCAGGAAATCGGGCTGGCGAATCATAAGGGTAAATACCAGATCATCTTTGTTGATGTGGCCATTGTAATTCTCCTTGGCTTTTTCATTAATATCCCAAATTCCTTCAAGTGGGTAAACGGTATAATCCTGATAGCCTTCCGGAGGCTTATTGGTTTTTTTTAAGGTCATTTTGATGGCATAGGACAGGGAGTAAAGTACAGCAATGTACTCAGCAAACTTACTATCATTGGGATTTCCTTCACCTTTTATGGTAATGAACTTTAGGGCCGGAACAGTTACTTTTTCCGGCTTGACTTTCGGTAAATAAAAGGCTTTTTCAGATTTTCTCCACTCTTGTTTCATGGGTAAAACGATTTAATTGCTGGTTCCTAAAATAGCTAAAATCTACTATATTCATGGAATGCTTAATTATAATACAATTTACCCAAACTGCTATTACAAAGTTTGGATGATACAGAAAAATCATGTCTTCATTCAGAAAAAAAAGCCATTAAGCGTTTGTCACGCTTAATGGCTTTTTCAAAACTAATAAAATGCAACGCTTTTACTTGGCTAAAATATTTAATCCAGTACAGTCACTAAATCCTCTTTGCTTTTTCTTACCTTCTTTAGATTAACCAACCAGTCTTTTTCGCTGTCTCTATATCCTAAAGGAAGAATCACGCAACTTCTCAGTCCTTTTTCTCTCAATCCTAAAATTTCATCCAAAGCATTGGGATCAAAACCTTCCATCGGTGTGCTATCTACCCCTTCGAATGCAGCAGCGGCAATGGCTTGTGAAAAAGCGATATAGGCTTGCTTGGCAGCATGGTTGAAATTCTCTTCAGCCGATCTGTTCGGGTAGGTGGCGAGCAATTGTTTCCTGTAGTTTTCCCAACCTTCATTGGTAAAGCCCCTTTTCTCATTGGTAAGGTCAAACATTTTATTGATCCGTTCTTCGGTATAGGTATCCCACGCCGCAAAAACCAGCAAATGAGAGCAATCAGTAACAACGGATTGATTCCAAGCGATGGGTTTAATCTTTTCCTTAATTTCTTGGTTTGTTATTACTAAAACCTCAAAAGGTTGCAAACCACTTGAGGTAGGTGCCAATGATATGGCCTCAATAATATTATCCACCTTCTCCTGCTCAATTTTTTCACCATTCATGGCTTTCGCAGCATATCTCCAATTCAATTTGTCAATTAATTCCATTTTGCTTTTACTATTTTATCTTATTCTCATTATTGTTTTCAGAAAGTACCTTGATCCAATTATTCAAGGTGTTTCTCAAATTTGATATCTCTTCTACCGTAATGCCTTCATGGGCTAAACCTTCAAGCATTTGCTCAGGTATGGGAGAAGCCAATTCTTTTAATTTCAGTCCTTTGTTGGTTAAAGTTACAATCACACTCCTTTCATCTATATTGGACCGAGTCCTGTTAATTAAACCCATGACTTCCATTCTTTTTAGCAAAGGAGATACGGTATTGGTATCCAAAAATAATTTCTCTTTTATTTCATTGATGCGCATACCATCCGACTCCCATAAAACCATCATGACCAAATATTGAGGATAGGTCAGGCCTATTTTACTCAAAAAGGGCTTGTATGCCTTGGTTATCAGTCTTGAAACTGAATAAAAAGGAAAGCAAATTTGATTTTTTAATTCTAGCTGTGAATGTGTCATTTGTCCTTATCTTTTTTAGATCGGTAATCTGTCCAAGATCCTGCAGACCACAATGCCCAAACAATTAGTACCGGTTGAAAAAACAAGCGGATTAATCTTGCCCTATCAGAATTCAGGGCCCCAAATGCATCTTTACCATCGAGGTATTGTGCTATATTCCCGGGGAAAATCAGTAGAAAAAAAGCGGCTAACGCCCATCCAAAATTAACTCGCTGACTTTTCCAGAAAGCCAAACCAAGCGCTAAAGCTATTTCTACATAACCGGATAATACCACTACCAAATCTTTACTCAATGGCACCCAGTCAGGCACCTGTGCCTGAAAGTCAACCCTATTAAAGGTCAAATGGCTGATCCCCGCATATAGCATAAATGCTGCTAAGATTAGCCTAAATATATTTTGTAGGGTTGAGGTTTGCTCATTCATGATTCTTCTTTTTATATCTTGCAAGTTTATATCGTAAACGATATATATTATTGAAAAGTTTCTTCTTTTGAAATATTTCCAAAAAATAACTCAGAGATTTGATAGGGGGAGCATTTTAAAGAACAATCAATTCATCCCTAAGCAACTTGGCATCGGCCATTAATTGCTTGATAGCTGTTTTATTTAGCCCATTATAAATCCCCCTGATGTGTCGCTCATTGTCTATCAGCAATATATTTTCGGTATGTAAAAAATCGTCAGGACTCTTTTGAATCCCCATATCTTCTTCCACAAAAAACTGATTTCTACCCAATTCATAAATATCCTGCCTTTCACCTGTTAACAAATACCAGTTTTCACTACTAATGCCATTTTTTTTCGCATAAGCTTGAAGTTCAGGCACACCATCCATATCAGGTGTTACGGAATAAGAAAGCAGTTGTACGCCTTTATCTTCAGACAACTCCTCCTGAACCAGTTCCATATTGGCCATCATTTTAGGACATATGCCCGGACAGGTGGTAAAGAAAAAATTTACAATGGTAATTTTATCATCAAACACATCAGCAGTAACCGTATCCCCCAGTTGGTTATAAACTTGAAATTGGGGGATTTCATGAAAGTTTTCCGGCACTTCTTCTTCTTCTTCGGTGAACCACCGAGGTGTAAATGTTGATTCTTCGTAATAGGGCAATTTCAACCTCGAACTCGCCTCTACTTCACTTTGCTGTTTATTGGTATTACAAGCGATTGCAAAGCCTACTATAAGTATAATTAATAATTTATTCATCGGTTACAATATTTTCTCCCTCCAATTCATAACATAAAATGGCTCGATTAAGACCAAAAGTCCTTCCGTTTTTTGCTTCATAATTGACAAACAATTCTCCGTTTGCTCTCCAAGCCCTTTGTAAACCTTCCTCTTTGCCATTTACAATATTTATCATCTTAAAGGGTTGCCCACCGGAATACCATTGTTTTTGCGATCCATGAACCACGCCTTTTTTGTAATTAGACTCCGAACGCAAATGTCCATTGATCCACCAAGACCTAACCACTCCATCCAATCTATTATCTTCATAGAAAGCCTCAAGACTCAACTCTCCATTTTCAAACCACCTCTTGAACAAACCATTTCTCTTTCCATTTTTGTAAGTGATTTCCTCTGCCGTTTGCCCATTAGAATAAGCCCCTACGCCTACCCCACTAAAAGGCTTTCTTTTGTAATATACAATTCCTTCATTAGGATTAAGTTCCAGCATTTCTTTGGCTACTCGCCTACCCTTTAGGGCCTTAGGTTTATCTTCTTCCTTATTGCCAAAAAATGCCACAAATAGCCCTAGTAAAAGCCAAGAAAGCCAGAAATAGTGTTTAATGAATCGCATTTGGGCTTCCTTGATAATTTCCCGGAAATAGAATATAATACCTATTCAAATACAACTCATTCTGAATATGGTAATGATACACAGTTTTCATATTGTATTTGGTGGCAGACACGTGACCACCGGATTCATCCAAATCGTTTGGATAAGTCCCTGTGGCCGTACATTTTCTCCCAAATAAGAAAAAACCATCAGATATGATCCCAATCAAATTGTCATCATCATCAGAAAAGGCCAAAGGTTCAAGATGATAATGGTAACTCTGAGGACCTGTATGGGCACCATTGAAGTCTAAAGATGGTGCGGCATCGTCTAAAGGTATGTTAGGTCCTTCATTATCATTATAAATCATGGATCCACTCACTGCAATGCCTATGGGACCTAACCCGGTAGAGGATGGTGCAGCGGCTTTTTTCGGAACGGCAGGTACAATTAAAGTATAGCCGCCATTGAAGTCATCAATATTTCCCGGAGCCATTTGACCAAATGAAGTATAGGTGGGATTTACAAATAATGGATGGTTTACCTCTGCCCCTTCGGTGACCAATACCCTTCCTCTTGGGTCTGTAGCTACTCGCTTAGTGGTATTGGACCAATAGGGAGACCTATGATTTGGAAGACCATTGGATTCAATAATGATTTCGTCTCCATCAAGCATTATTGTGGTATTTTCCTTGTCAAAAGCCTCAAAAGCAGCAGGAAGTTCAGTAATCTTTTCCGAAGAACTTGCTTTTTCTGCATTGCAAGACCAAGCAACAAAAGAAACCAATAATATCAAAACTATATTTCGGTCAGTTCTTTCCATGTCAATATATTATTTACCTCCTATTGACGTAGGACAACTATCTATCCTTCGGAGGGGGAGGATTATTCCCGCCTCCTCTAAGTAGAATTTGCTGCAAATTTTTAATAATACTTCCAAAAGCCTCTTGCTGTTCTTCATTACAAAGCTCCTTCAATTCCTCAAAATGCTTAAAAGTAATTTCAGCTTTTCTTGACTCGGTTTTGGCTATCGCATCGAGTTTCTCTTGTTTTTCTTGCTCACTCACCTCAGGTAGTTTCAAAAAATCGAAGTACTCTTTCACCAATTTTCTTTGGTCTTGCTGCAGTGCAGACATCTCTTGTTGGTGAACCATTGCAGAAGCAAAATATATTTTTTCTTGCTCATCTGTAAGCTCCAAATTTTTACTGATCCTATTTTTAAAATTCGCATTTCCTCCTCCCTCAAAAGGAGGTTTAGCCCCCCTCCATATAACAAGAGTAAGTAGAATGTTTAGCACCAGTAGACTGATAAATCCAATCTTGTATACCTTATTACTCATTATTCATAAATATTAAAGTCAGAGATCATATCACTATAGGAGTCGGATACCTGTTCCATGTCATTTTGATAACTGAAATAATTACTGACTACGAAAACATTGGCACACAAAAGCATCACAATTACCGCAGCCACCGGCATCCATTGGCTTTGTTGCTTGTGTATTTCCTTGCTTTTCCTCTCCTTAATTTTCTCTTTTATTTTCAACAAATTTCCTTCAGGAGGTCGAACTTCTTTCACTCCATCGAGGCTATTTAATACTTTATTTTTCCAAGCTTCCATATTTACTTTGACGTATTTTTTTTAAAATTCCCTCGCTCAGGATAAAATTTTTCTAGCTTTTCGCGCATTGATGCTTTGGCTCTTTGCAATAGTGATTCTACAGATTTTCTACTTACCTCCATTATATCTGCCACCTTCTGTTGGGATAAGCCATCTATCTGGGTTAGGATAAATACTGTTTTTTGATTTTCAGTCAACTCATCCAAAACCTTAAATAGCAATTTACCATCTTCTGCATTTTCAAGTTTTACGCCCGGATGAACGAAATCTACCGGTTCAATAATGGTTTCTCCCGTATCTCTGCTGAAAATGGACGAAAAAACACCTTTTCTTTTTAAGCTATTTTTCTTCCGCAGAAAATCCAAAGATTTATTCACTGTGATTCTGTAAATCCAGGTACTGACAGAGGCGTCATTTTTAAATTTTCCGGCAGCTTCAAAAAGTGTAATAAAAACATCTTGCAAAACCTCTTCTGCATCCTGCTCGTTTTTGGTGTAACTTATGGCTGTAGAATAAACTTTAGACGAATACTTATTGTAGAAATAATCAAGAGGTTTTTCATTCCCTCCAGCCATTTCCAATAGCATCTGATCTTCTTCATACAGGGGCCTATCCTTAGTCATTCTTTATTTTCTGCACAAATCATTATACCTTGGTAAATCTATGATAGCAAATATAAGCGCATTATAGTAGCTGATCACTTTTATAAACAGTATTTAGATGACTTTGTTGTTGAAGTCTCGGATCTTTGGTCTTTATCAATATAGGTCTATTTTCAAAGACTTCTTGACATCTATCCAAAGTTTCCATTTCCAAGCGCAGCATGGCCTCTTCTGTATAAAAACTAAGGTGAGGAAATAGCAAAACATTTTCCATGGTATAAAGCTTTTTTAATGGGTGAAACTCTTGATTTAATGGCTCCCTGCTAAACACATCCAATGCAGCACCTGCAACTTGCCCCTTTTCCAATGCCTGCAACAATTCCTCTTCATCTATCAGGGCACCCCTGGCTGTATTAATGATAAAAGCAGTCTTTTTAACCTTTGCCAATTCTTTCTTACCAAGTATATGATGCGTCTCATTGGTCAACACAGCATGCAAAGAAATAAAATCACTTCCTTCCAATAAAGTATTGAGTGAATTTACTTTAGTAATTCCTTTTATTGCCAATTCATCTCTGGATTTATAAGGATCATAACCAATTACTTGAGCATTGAACCCCATTCCGGCCATCCTAGCCATACTTGTACCTATCTTGCCACAACCTATTATCCCCAGGGTTTTGCCTGAAACATCCTTTCCTAGCCATCTTTGTGTGGGCCATACCCAGGAAGAGTCACTCATTTGGTGATGAATAGAAGGAATCTTTTTTGTCAAAGCCAATAACATGGCAAATGCACCTTCTGCTACAGTTTCTTCTGCGTATTCAGGAACATTCACCACCACAACACCCTTATTATTAGCTGCAGTTATATCTATGGCATCTATTCCCACCCCATATTTTATAATGGCCTTTAGCTTGGTCGAAGCTTCTATGACTTTTTTACTTACCGGAGTGTAACACATCAACAACAGGTCACAGTCCCTCACCTCTTCCAAAAGCAGATCTTCACTTATTCCTTCAGGTAAAAGTACAAGTTCATGACCTTTTGCCACTAGTTCTCTATCAACGAGTGGGAGTTCAAGCTCTTTATCCGTTCTTATAATCTTCATGCATTAAAAAATTCTAATAAGACATCTCTCTTTTGGGAGTCGTGATTATTTAATCTCATACACCTTCGTAAGCCCTTACATGACCCTAACTTTGTAAATTTTCTTATTTGTTAGCGCCAAAGTATCTTTCTTTGGTAGGTGCATATAAATATGATGCGTCCACCAACTTATTTCTCCTTTGGTATATAATAGCTCACCTGTTTGCGTATTCAAGTTCACTGATTTCACATGATGAACTCCTTCAAGTGGTGGAAAAGGTGAAAATGTTGAACTTTTGATATCAAACTGCCACACACTATTGGTCGTGGACAATAGTAATCTTCTATCATTCGTAAGAAACAAGTCATGGCCGCTTTCATCAGGTATTTTCCACTCATTAACTTGTTTTAATTGAGGCTGCGAACTATCCCAATCTTCAAGCTTATACTCACGCAACTGATCGAACCCCAAGGCAAACAAACTGTTATTCTCCTTATCCCATACAACACCGTGGCCTGAGAATAAACTGTCAGTAAACAAAATGCGATCAGAATGATCCAAGTCGTAAAGTCTAATCGAATTTCCATTCTCTGCTGTGGACAAGGCCACCACCAACTTATTGCCGGGCAGGTATTCTGCTGAATGAGCATTGGGAGCATGCGCATAAAAGACGGTCTTCTTATCAGCTCTGTTCACCAAGGCCACTCCACCACTAGAAGAAGTAATTAAAATTTGGTTTTCCCCTATTGGTTTGCAATCATCTGTGGTTTTAAAATAATCATGAAAGTTTTCAGGCAGCCCTTCTGACATGGATGCTGTCCATTCCCAAACCTTGGCAAATCCAAGCGAATCAGCCGGTACCATTTCATATACCGCCACTTTCTCATCTCCACAGGTGATCAACTGTGAAAAGCCATGACCAGTGTTTGTGTTCTTATTCCCTGTGCAGGAAAAGAACCATAAAAATGATAATAGAAGAAGCAATGGTTTCATGATTTTCAAAGCGAGAATAGACATAACTAGTAGGAATAGTAATTAAATATGTATGATCTATGAATTATTGGGTGGTATTAATTCCATTATTAAGCTTGGCCAACTACATTACTTTTTCCCCTATAATCCCTACCAAAAACCCCAATATAGCACCCAAAGAAGAAAGGTAATTATTTTTCAATTTACTTTCAGGAATAATGTCTTGAATTAACAAATATAAGATACCCCCACTTGCAAAAGCCATCAATTGTGCCGTTAAATCAGGGTAATCGCTTAAATAGAAATGACCTATCAAAGCTCCGATTATTCCTGAAAAGCTCAAGAATGAAAATATTACCAATGTTTTGGTGACTGAAAATCCGCTCAATACCAAATCCCTAAAGGAATTAAAGGCTTCAGGAAGATTTTGCAATCCTATAAAAACAGCCAAAAGAGCAGCCATTTTTGGATTAATGGCAAAGGTAGCCCCTAAGGCAATCGATTCGGGAACGAAGTCCATCACCATGGCCAATAAAGTAGCCATTTGACCGCCTTTTTTAGCCAAATACCAGTCAATGGCCATAAACAAAATTGCTCCGGTTAGGAAGGATGCCGCCATTGGAAGCAACTCCAGCTCTTCCATACCTTTTGGAATAAGCACCAAAGCCAAAGCAGACAATATTATTCCTGCACCAAAGGACATCAGGGCATGTATTATCTCATATTTAATGGGCTTCTCTTTGATATGGTGGCTAAAATAATTGGCTAAAAGTCCACCAATAAAAACAGTAATCCCGGAAAACCCCGAAAAAAGAATAAGTTTTTGTATCATCTTTTATAAACTTAGCCTAATCCAATCAATCTATCTCACAAATTAAGCAATCATCCTACCAAAAGAAAACATCAAGTACTCTGTTCTGATTCTCAGTTACCCACCTATAAAAACTGAAAAGGTAAAACATCAGACCAACAAGGAAAAAGCAAATTAAGGCAAAGGAATTTTACAAAGTTTTGCCATGGTCATTAACTCTTCAAGGATCAAATGATGCACGGGAATACCATGTTTCACCCTCTTAGCATAGGCATTTCGCTCAGGATCTCCGGGAATCTGCACCTTTTCTGCTCCATCTTGCGGCACAGTATTTCTCATCGTAACAATCCAATGATCCATACTCTCTTTGAACGCCATAATATCCCTAAAGCCTTCAATATCCCAAGCCATAAAAAAATGTCCTATTCCTTTTCCCACCTCCATTACAGGAATAGTAGAATGTATGGCAAAGGGCGTGGCAAAGGGCCCCCAATTGGCTCCACTCAATACTGCGGTAAGGATATCTACTGCTGCAGCCAAACAGTAACCTTTGTGGCCGGAACCCGATTTGGTACTTCCAAGGGGCAATAAAGCACCGCCATTGATCATTTTTTCAGGAGCTGTGGTGGCCTCCCCTTTTTCATCCAGACACCAATTTTCAGGAATTGATCTCCCTTCCCTATGTGCAATTTCCACCTTTCCATAAGCCACAGTGCTACTGGCAAAATCAATCACTACCTCCGGTTCATTGAGGGAGGGGAATGCAACTGCCAAAGGATTGGTTCCAAGCATTTTTTCCTTCCCAGAGAATGGGGCTACACCTTTGGTGGTATTGGTCATGGACATTCCTATATAATCCTTTCGTGTGGCCATCAATGGATAATAACCGGCTGCTCCATAATGATTGCTATTGCAAACTGCTATGGAGCCGGACCCATGCTGACCAGTTTTTTCAATCGCCATTTCCATAGAATGAGGACCTACCACCAAGCCCAGGCCATTGTCTCCATCAATGGAGGCAACTGCATGTTTTTCTCGAATGACCTTGAGCTTTGGTTTAGGGTTGATTCTACCTGCTTTTAGTAAATCAAAATAGGTTTTTAATCGGGCTATACCGTGAGAATCAATCCCATGTTCATCGCTGTATGCAAGCACATCTGCCGCAAGGACGGCCTCTTCAGGGGGCACATTCAGCTCCATAAAAACCTTCCCGGTAAACTCCCTTAGCGCTAGGTGATTTATAAGAGTATATTTATTAGTCATTGCTTCATATGTTATTAGAACACCTGCCCTATTTTTTTTAATGAATTAGTCCCTTTTAAAAAATTCATGTGAATCACTAAGCATTGAAAAAATCGATAAAAAAAATCCGGTCAACCAAATGGTCAACCGGATTTTAAATATTTATGACTGATATATAAAAACTAAATGCATTAAGGCAAAGGTTTGATCATGATGTCTTTATAATAAACCACGCTTTTGGGATCGTGGGCCTGAAGTGCCACCGTTCCATGACTTAACCTCTTGCCACTGTCACCAATTTCTCCTCTATCTGTTTTTTCATTGAACTCATTGATCACTTCCCCATTGATTTTGACGGTGATATCATCACCTTGAACAATGATGTGCTGGGTATACCATTCGTTGTCTTTAACAAAAGTTTCTTTTACGTCCTTAAAACTGTAGACACTACCTGTTTTCCTCCAATCTCCTTGTGTTTGATTGACTTGAATTTCATAGCCTTTACTTGGCCATCCGTCTTCTTCAAACTCAGTATGAACAAAAATTCCGGAATTAGCGCCGGGCATGGTCTTTACCTGCATTTTCAATTCAAAATTTTTAAAATCATGCTTTTTGTATTTGCCGGTATAGAACATGTGAGACCTGGGTCCCTCCACCTTAACTACCCCATCCTCTATGCTGAATGAATCCGGGTTTTCGCTAAAAGACCAACCTTTGAATGATTTTCCGTTAAATAGGCTCTTCCAGCCTTTATCTGCTTTTTGAGCCGATACATTTAAGGAGATAAATGCACATATGATTACTACGATTATTTTTTTCATTAGAAATTATTTGGATTAGTATTGTTTGGGCGTTCAAATTAATACTTTCTTAGGGATATTTCAAGTATAGTAAGTGAATCGCTTTTCAAAATATTTTCAAACCTATTATTCAAAATAATTTGATTGCAGAATGAGAAATAATGAAATATAAAAGTCAATTATATCCCTTTCATCCCTTCTTTTTAAAATTAAATTCACTTAAAAAGAATTCATGTAATTTTATCCTGAAAATAAAATTTTTGATTTCAGAATACTCACTGTATTTTAGGGAAATTTTAAAGTAATGTTTTATGAGCCAGGTAGAAAAAACCAGTTATTCCAGAGAAGAGCTTCAGGAATTTGAATCACTTATTAATGAAAAACTGTCGATTGCAAAAGAAGAATTGAATCAATTGAAACGTTCTTTGAGTAAACAAAATGACAGTGGAACGGAAAATACAGCCTCCACATCAAAGTTACTTGAAGACGGTGCTGACACGCTTGAAAGAGAAAGCCTAAGTCAATTGGCTGCGAGGCAGCAAAAATTTATTATAAATCTCGAAAATGCCCTGAGGAGGATAAAAAATGGGACTTATGGAGTCTGTGTAGACACTGGAAAACTCATCAATAAGGAAAGGTTAAAGGCAGTCCCACATACCATGCATAGTATTGAAGCAAAATTAGGCAAAAAATAAACGTGGACTTTTTACCCAGACATATAGAAGCATTAATATTCTGTTCCCCCGAGCCTCTTGGCATCAAGGAAATTCAAAAATGTCTTGCAGAAATGTTTGAGACAGAAATTCCGATGGAGCACTTAGAAGAAGCCCTAAAAGAATTGACCAACAAATACCTTTCTGATGATTTTTCTTTCAGCTTGGAAAATTTGGCAGGAGGCTACCAGTTTTTGACCAAACCGGCCTACCTCAGTAGTGTGGCCATCCTGCAAAAACACCAATCTCAAAAGAGACTTTCCAATGCGCAATTGGAAACCCTCTCAATCATTGCCTATAAACAACCTATCACCAAATCAGAAATGGAGCAAATTAGAGGTGTTAATTGTGACTATTCTGTGCAAAAACTCCTTGAAAAGTCTCTTGTAGCCATTAAAGGAAAGTCAGATGGACTGGGAAGACCCATTCTCTATGGCACCAGCCCAAAATTTATGGAATATTTTGGAATTAATGATTTAAGTGAGCTTCCACAACCTAAGGATTTCAAAGCGGAAGAAAATGAAATTGGAAATCAATCCGATTGATTTCTCTTGAATGAGGTATTTATAAATAAATAGCATTAAATTTGCATCCGCTTTGAAACTTAAGGTGAAGTTACCTTAAGCTCAAGACATTACACCAGATTATTTTAATACAGCAGAGATGCTGCAAGTTTATGAAAAAATTCAATAACAGGTCCGGAGATGCTCCCAAAAAACCCAGGGGAGATAAAAAAGAATCAGGAAAACGCTCCTCTTACGCTAAAAAGAAGGACAGTACAGACAAAATACCTGAAGAAAAAACTGAATACAAGGGCAGGGGACGCAATCAAAAGCCTATTTTTGGCAAAGTCGAAGACAAAGAGAGGAAGAAAAAACCTTTTAAAAAACCTTTCTCCCCTCTTAAGGGTGGTAAAAATAAGACAGACGAGCAACAACCTGTTTACAACCTAAAAACCATTCAAAAAACTACTCAAACGGATGCGGACGAAATTAGGCTCAACAAATTCATAGCCAATGCAGGCATTTGTTCTCGAAGAGATGCAGACAAGCTTATTGAGAATGGAGAGATTTCCGTCAATGGAAAAGTAGTAAATGAAATGGGATACAAGGTCCTTAGAAAAGACCGTGTGGTATATAAAGGCAAATCAATCCGCCCAGAAAAACCGGTCTATATTCTACTGAATAAGCCAAAGGATTTTATCACCACCACAGACGACCCTTTTGAAAGAAAAACTGTCATGCATCTCGTAGATAATGCCTGTGAAGAAAGGCTCTTCCCCGTAGGAAGGTTGGATCGAAACACAACAGGACTCTTGCTTTTCACCAATGATGGGGAGCTATCTGCTAAATTGACCCATCCATCCTATGAAATCAAAAAAATATATCAGGTAACCCTGGACAAGCCCATAGCAAAAAATGATGTGGATGCCATATTGGAAGGAGTGACCCTTGAGGATGGAATTACCGAGGTGGATGATCTTCAGGTTTTGTCAAAAGACCGTACAATTTTAGGTATAGAAATTCATTCAGGAAAAAACAGGATTGTTCGAAGGATTTTTGCTCACTTTGGCTATGAGGTAATCGCTCTGGATAGGGTGACGTTTGCAGGCTTAAGCAAAAAAGACATCCCACGAGGAAAATACCGCTTTCTTGAAGAGAAGGAGGTCATTAACCTAAAGTTTATGAACAAAAGAAAAAACAAAAAGCGACCTAAATAGTCGCTTTTTTTCTAGCATGGTTTTGGCAGTGGTTTATTAAATATAAACCTGATAATAAACATGAAAGCCATCTGGAAAGGAAAAGTACTCGCTGAATCTGATGAGACAGTATCGTTGGAAAACAATCATTATTTCCCCCATGAATCCCTCAACAGACAATTTTTTGAAATTTCTCAAACTACCTCAGATTGCCCTTGGAAAGGAAGGGCAAACTATTACCACATCCGAATAGGAGAAGACATCAACCGCGATGCAGCTTGGCATTATCCTGAGCCTAAAGAAGCAGCCAAAGAAATCAAAGATTACGTGGCTTTCTGGAAAGGAATAGAAATCAAAGAATAGGTTGCCATGAAAAATTACGATGCTGTAATCATAGGTGCCGGACAGGCAGGAATGCCTTTGGCAAAAAAAATAAGTGCAAAAGGGCTAACAGTAGCCCTGATTGAGAAAAGAGTAATAGGAGGAACTTGCATCAACGATGGCTGTTCCCCTACCAAAACAATGGTGGCCTCCGCAAGAGTGGCTCATATTGTGAGTAGGGCTGAAGACTTTGGTGTAAATGTAAAAAGTTTCTCTATCGATCAAAAGGTCATCAAAGCCCGAAAGGATCACATCGTCACTACCTTTAGGGGAGGAGCCGAGAAAAGCCTTAAAAAAGCAGAAAATATTGACATCATCTTAGGAAAAGCTACCGTTCTTTCCTCCAACAAAGTAAGCATTGACCGCGAAGGGGCGGAGGTTCTTGAAATTTCAGGAGAAAAAATCTTCCTCAACACGGGGTCTTCTCCTTTTATCCTGGAGATTGATGGCTTGAAAGAAACACCTTACTTGACGAGCAGTAGCATTATGGAGCTCGAAGAAACGCCTGAACATCTGATTATCTTAGGTGCAGGATATATAGGCCTTGAATTTGGGCAGATGTTCAACAGGTTTGGGAGTAAAGTTACCATAATAGACAAAGCGCCAAGACTTGTACCCAAAGAGGACAAAGATGTTTGTGAGGAAGTTTCAAAAATATTTACTGAAGAGAGCATTGAAACAATTTTAGAAGCTGCTGTTACAAAGGTAAACTATGAAAACAAGCAATTTAAAGTTTATCTGGAAGACAATACAGGGCCAAAAATGGTTGAGGGCAGCCACTTACTGGTAGCTACAGGAAGGAAACCTAATAGCAAAGGCTTAGGACTAGAAGGTATCGGTGTTAAACTTACGGAAAAGGGTCATATAGTGGTGAATGAGACTTTTGAAACAAGCCTTCCAAATATCTATGCCTTAGGAGATGTGGCCGGATCACCACCTTTTACCCATATGGCTTATAATGATGCACACATTGCCTTTAGGAGCATTTATGAAGGGGGTAAAGAAATATCATCAAAGGACAGACTGCTTCCCTACTGTGTATTCATCGATCCTCAATTGGCAAGGATTGGACTTAATGAGCAAGAAGCCAAAGAAAAAGGCATCTCCTATAAGGTAGGTAAATTTTTTATGAAGCATGCAGGTAGGGCCCTGGAAACAGATGAAACAAGTGGCTTTTTCAAAGTACTTGTTGATCCTAAAAGCAAGCAAATCTTGGGTGCTACGATTTTAAGTTTAGATGGAGGCGACGTGATGGCGGTGCTTCAAATGGCCATGGTGGGAGAGGTTACCTATGATAAAATACAAAACCTGCCTATAGCGCATCCTACATTGGCTGAAAGTTTGAATAATTTGATGATGCAAATCGAATGAATTAAAATTATAACCAATTGCATTAATGGTGGTTACGTAATACCCCTCTTCAAGGGGGCTAGGGAAAGAAGATTTGCAGAAACCCCAAAGGGGTGCCAAGATTATAGCAAAATGGTACCTGAAAAATACATAAATCCCTTAGGGATGGTATTATAAAATTAGCCAATCCAGCAAAAAATTCTATAAAATAAGTTGCAGATATAATTTTACCCTATAATGGCTGTAATGACTGTCACCCCTATGGGGTTTTGAATTTGATGCGATTTTTAAATCTATAATCCTGTCATCCCTATGGGATTCGGTTTTGTAAATTTATGTTAGTACTACCTATGAATAAAATTTAAAACGGTAAACTCTTTACAAGACGGGTCAGTATTCAATAATACTAATTTTTTTAACCCCAAAGGGGTGTCAAGATTATAGCATAATGGTATCTGAAAATACATGAATCCCGTAGGGATGGTATTATAAAATTAGCCAATCCAGCAAAAAATTCTATAAAATAAGTTGCAGATATAATTTTACCCTATAATGGCTGTAATGACTGTCACCCCTATGGGGTTTTGAATTTGATGCGATTTTTAAATCTATAATCCTGTCATCCCTTTGGGATTCGGTTTTGTAAATTTGTGTTAGTACTACCTATGAATAAAATTTAAAACGTTAAACTTTTTTCAGGACGGGTCAATTTTATACTGTAAACCTATACCAGTATATAAATAATAATATGTACTTAAATTTCAGGACGAGTCAGGATGTTTACGAAAGAATCCCCCTTTTCCCCCCTTTGAAGAAAGGGGGCAAAGAGCCTTTTCCGAAATAATCGAGAGGGATTTTTAACGCATATAATCTAAAAAAAATCAGCTAGTGATAGTAGTTATACTATCTCTCATTCAACCCTATTTGGCATCAACAGGCCTTTTGTTCCACATGGCCATAAACTGAAAATGAGCCATCCTTCTGGCGGATTCTTTGGCTTTATTTGCCAATTCTCCTTCATACAACTCATCTATAGTTTCAAACCAAAGTTGTAACCAAATTCCAAAATGTTTTTGCTCTACGGTATGGTTTAAATTCTTGTCTACATTGATATGTTTAAGCGTAGGGTTGCCCTTGAACTTAATCACTCCAAAAAGATTCGTTTCCCAGAAATCAGTAAGCTTCTCCAGGTGTTCCGGCCACCTTTCCTCCTCAATGTGGCCATTGAAAATGGGACCCAAAACTTCGTCTTTTCTGATTTTTGCATAAAATGCATTTACCAGAATATTGATGTCTTTGCGGTTTTCAATTGGTTTCATCAGGCTTTATTTATTTGATTCCTTTACAACATTTTCTACGCGTTCCACCTGATCCAGTTTTGAAAGGCTCAAGCGAACCACACTGTCTTTTATGGCTGTAAGGTCATGTGGAATATTCCCTTCCAGTGCCACAATACTTCCACTTTTAAAATTGTGTACTTCTCCTTGAGCCCCAAAGTCAATCTCTCCCTCCAAGACCTGAACCACAATCGGGAACTTGGTTTGATGCTCTTTCATTACCTGGCCTTCATTCAGTAGAATGCGTATTTCTTTAGAAAATGGAGATTCCAAAATCACTTTGGTACTGATCTTATCTCCAAAGTGTAAAGCTTCACTAAATGATGCAATTTCCATATTATCTGTACTTTAAATTCAAATTCAACTTATTTATCCATTTTAAGGTACTCAAACTCACCTAAATAATAAAGGATGTTTTTATCTTTTATTATTTTACAAGTATTACAAGATCCATTTAAAATACGTTCAATTTTTTCCGTTTATTTTTAACCGGCGGTTATATGGCTGGTATTCAATTGAAATGCGCTGATTCAATTTATATTCAGATATGTACCCGAAAATCTTAATGACTAAGAACTCCCCTTTCAAAGGGGGCAAAGAACCTGTCCCGACATAATCGGGAGGGATTTTTGACGTAACCACTTTACCTACGACTTCCTTTAGATTTGTTAAATGGCTGATTTTTTTGAAACAGGTGTTCGATTGAAAAAAACAACATTTCCGTCATAATCCCCCGCCCCCCTGTCAAGGGGGAGTTGCGGAATCGTGAATTGACTGTTGAATTCCTTTCTTGCCGGCGGCTGAGCGGAGCCGAAACCATAGGGTATCGTGTACATCATACCTACTCCTTCGCTCCGCTCAGGAACCGGTTAATGCGGTTTGCTTATTGAAACTAAATAATCTTCTAAACTCCAGAATAACTAAGGAAGCCTGACAGGCTTCACCAACAATAACCACGGGTGAAACCCGTGGACAGCAAATGTATTATCAATATTCCAACCCCGGAGTGGGTTGAACAAGCCCTCATTATAGTATGTTCAACACCTTCAGTGTTGGGAATAGGGTAGGTATTTCCATTCCGTGGGTTGTCACCCACGGCTAATATTATTCAGACCCTTCAGGTCTGTTTTTTTAAAAAAAAAGATTAGTAAAAGGCAAAAATAAGCAAAACGGTTAAAACCCTTGCTATACAAAGCTTTATAAAACAGTAGTCTTAGTTTGGAACTCGATGTCTGATAGGTTTTGGGCTTAAATTGACAAGGTTAGGTTACTAATTCGTTACCGATTGACATAGGTAACCACACAGCTTAACTGATTATATTTCAGTCTTTTGCACTCCTTTTTATATTCCCTTGTAACTCAATGTAAATTAATTTTAAACATTAAACAATTGAGTTATGGAGCAGACAAAAAAATCGACGTTCAAACTGCTTTTCTATTTGAAAAAGAACGAACCCAAAAAGAACGGTAATGCCCCGATTATGGCACGTATTACCATTGACGGAGCCCCTAAAACTTTCGGCACAAAGCTGGAAATTAACCCCGGTAATTGGGATTTAAAGCACGGAAGGGTTCCGGGTAAAAGTGTGCAGGCATTAAACATCAATAAAAAACTGGACAACATACGTGGGCGTATCGACAAGATTTATGAAGATATGCTGAAGCACGAAGGTTTTGCGACCGCCCAAAAAGTAAAGTTGACGTTTTTGGGCGTTGGTGTAATGGATGATGCTATCCTGAAGGTCTTCAACGACCAAAACGAGGATTTTAAAAAAATGGTCGAAAAGGAAGAACGTTCGCAAAGCACCTACAACAAGTATATCACGGTTTATAATCATCTTACCACGTTTATCAAAGAACGCTATCATCGTGATGATATGGCTTTTCGGGAATTGACCCCCGATTTTATCCGGGAGTTTGATTTTTACTTGCGGTACGATTTGCAATCGGCACACAATACGGTTTGGGTTTACACGATGCCTGTATTAAGCCTGGTGGAACTGGCCATTAAGAAAGGTTTGATACGTGATAATCCTTTTCAGGATTATGAAATCAGTATGGAAGAAACCGACCGGGGCTATATCCTTAAAGAAGATGTCGAAAAACTGATGTTGTGCGTACCACCACACCCACGGTATGAATTGGTAAAAGACCTGTTTATTTTCAGTTGCTTTACCGGATTGGCCTATGCGGATATTAAAAAACTGACAAGGAACAATATTCAATCCTTTTTTGACGGTCATCAATGGATTATCAGTAGGAGAAAAAAATCGGATGTTGCTTCCAATGTCCGGTTAATGGAAATCCCCAAACGTATTATTGAAAAATATCAGGGTACGACAAGAAATGAATTTATCTTTCCGGTCCCGACCAATGCCACCTGCAACACGCATATAGGTAAATTGGTTGAAAAGGCAGAAATCATTACAGAACAAAAAGTAACCTTTCACACGGCAAGGCATACGTTCGGAACAATGTTTTTGACCGAGGGTGTACCGCTTGAAAGCCTTAGCAAAATGATGGGACACAAGAACATTTCCACTACACAGATTTACGCCAAGATTACAAGCCAGAAAATCAGTAAGGATATGGACTTGGTTTCGCCTAAGTTTAAGGCTATGGAAGAAGCATTTTTGACGGCTATATAATCAGCTTTTATCCAATCAACACGAGCAGAACTTAACGGTTCTGCTTTTTTTATGCCCCACTTTTTGTACCCAAAGCACATTTACCTCCCCACACAATACCAATGTCGTAAAAGAGCTTTTGGCTACCTCTGAAAAAGAAGATTGAAAAATGCTGCCCTAAACCCATCCCTTGCAAAACATTTTTCAAACCTCTTTCTATGTGGCTTTCAGAGCCACACTACCTAAAAAGTATTTAAAAAATTCAGCGAATTGGTAGTGTTATTCCCATTCACTGCGAATCATTTATCAATGCCATCTTCCCCGCTTCCACAATGGTTTTTATCCAAAGAAGCCTGTATGCATTATTGTCCCATTTCAAGAGCAAAGGTATTTCCGTGTTCTTAACGCCGCCAAAAGGTCACGCAAATTTGGAAAAAAATCTCCACCCGTTGGGTAGTATTTGTTTTCCAAAACCTTGTGTCGGCTAAACACGAACCTTTTATGCTCGTGAAACGAAACATAGCATACTCCGGCTCTTTAAACGAATAAAAAAAATGTCAGATAGGAAGATTAAAAGCATTGAAAATGGTAATGAAACGAAACAGCACCTCCTCTCATTGCCGAATAAATCAAAAAAAAATCAAATCAAAATCATTCACTAAAAATCAAAGGATATGAACATCACAGGAAGACTGACAAGAAATGCGGAAGTACGCACCTTGTCGAACGAAAAACAGGTAGTAAACTTTTCCGTAGCGGTAAACGACAGCTACCGTAACAAACAGGGCGAACGAGTAGAGCAAACAACCTACTTCGATTGCGCCTATTGGATAACCCCGAACGTGGCAAGGCTACTGACCAAAGGTTCTTTGGTAGAACTCACAGGCAGGGTAAGCACAAGGGCGTGGGTAAGCAAAGACGGAGAGCCGAGAGCAGGACTGAATTTCCATACCTCACAAATCAAACTGCACGGAGGTAGCAGGAAAGCAGAAACCGTACAGGCTACTGCACAATCTGAAAGCAACAACACCAAACAGGAAACAGAGGACGACCTCCCATTTTAACAACAAACATTCAATCTTTTTTCAAACATTCTAAAATTTCAAAATCATGGCACATAACATCAATTTCAACGAGAGAACAGGAAAGTACAGTTTCTTTTCAGTACAGCAAAAGGCATGGCATGGTCTGGGGCAAATCGTGGAGCAGTACCCGACAAGCGAGGAAGCAATAAAACACGCAGGGTTAGATTATGAAGTGGTAAAATCCCCATTGTTTACCAAAGGTTCGGGAATTATCGAAAATGCCAACGGTATCGAGATAGGCAGTAGTGAACTGGAAGTACCCAACTATTTCGCCAACATACGCACCGATAACAATACGGTATTGGGCGTAGTGGGCAAGGATTACCATATCGTACAGAACTGTGAAGCCTTTAATTTCTTTGATGCCATTGTAGGCGGTGGCGAGGGCATTTTGTACGAAACCGCAGGAGCATTGGGCAAAGGGGAACGCATTTTTATCACAGCCAAACTGCCCGACTATATCCGTGTAGGCAATGGCGATGATGTAACGGAAAAGTACATTTTCCTAACCACTTC
>TARA_R110002167_G_scaffold74891_14_pt1 | contig 75383 bp, 62 predicted proteins | sample TARA_R110002167 | Tara Oceans TARA_R110002167 (sample SAMEA4398238) | marine metagenome | biome: Polar Biome; feature: [MES] marine water layer (ENVO:01000295) within the mesopelagic zone...; material: water (ENVO:00002006), including particulate matter (ENVO:01000060) such...
ACTCGTTCACCTTTTTCATTTTAAATAGTCGAGCCTTAAAAAGAGTGTTAGTAATTTATTATAATCCTATCCTGCTTGTAAAATCTAAAATTGCTGTTGATCAGCATTTCAATATAAAGCCAAAGATTACTTTCTTTTAATAGAAATTAAAACTCCAAACAATATACCAATAATAAAACTACCTAAAATTACAAGAACCCTAGATAACGAAAGTTTCCAAAATAAAAATTGTACATCTATTACCGTTGCATTTTGTAAAGAAAAAACCATAATTATAATGGCACATAAAAGAGCCATAAACGTTCTAAATTTCATAAATAATTTATTAATTTATTTTTTAACAATTTGTGCATTATCGTTTAAACCTTTAACCGTAATCTCTGGATTACCGTACACGTAAATATTGCTTTTATCTTTAGCATATATATTTAAATCTTTTGTTGCGTAGATATATGATTTGGAATATTTTGAAGCATTTATACTAACCGTAGTGGCTTTTAAGTCTTTTGATTTAAACGCAGAAGACCCTTCAATATTTAAATTTAATACATTACAATCGCCATCAAACTTAATGTCGGACGACTTGTTTTGATTAACATCCAGTTGGTCAACTGAAATTCTACCTTCTAAATAAGAATTATCATTTAATGTGATTTTAGCATTTCCCTGTTTTAATTTTAATTTACCTCGCGATTTTCCAACCATTTGGATTTTTAATTCATCCGTCTTTAAATCTAAATCAAAAAAAGACCCATCTAAACTATTTATTAAAAGGGTATTTAAATTAAAATTGTTTTCGCCTAGTATTTCTGAGCCCTTGTTGAGGGTTATTTTATCCAATTGTTTAAAACTTAAATGGATTTCCAATTTTTTATTTGATGTTATTCTGTTTGTGGTTGAAATTCTTAATACATCATTTAACACATCAAATTTTATGGCATCAATTAAATTTGAATCGGCCACTAAACGGCATTCTGTAGTATCTGCCTGCAAAATAAAAACCTCTAATTTGTCAAATATTTCTAGTTGAGAAAAAGAATTCAAGGTTTTATAAACTTCCACAACGTCTTTGTTTCCTGCTAGTTTTTCTTTTTTTTGCGCAATGGCGTTTATGGAAATTAAAATTAAAATTGATGCTATAATTGTTTTCATAGGTATTGTCATTAATCTACTTTATTATTATTATTATTATTATGTGTTCAATTATGTAAATTAAACCAGCTGCTAAGTTATCGGATTTTATTTTTTTGTAACTCTCGTATTTACTATTTCTTTTATAGGTATAACAACAATATCATTATTATTCAACTCAATGCTAATACAAATATTATCTATTGATATTATTTTACCAGTAATATTATCTATAGAAATTGTTTGTCCAATTTCAAAATTCTTTTTTGAATAAAATGAAAACAATAAACTCGTAATTATATCTCTAGATCCTAAACCAAAACCTATTGCTATAGTTATTAAAAAGGCTCCTAAAATAATTGTGACATGATTGGTAATGATGTCTGTCTTTATACCTGCTTGATTTAAAGCGGTAATTGTTATTGTGATTATAATGACGTAAAAAACCAAACTGCTAATAATTCTTTCTCCATGTAAATCAAACGATTCAAATAATCCACTTATAGCCCTTTTTATAAAATTTGCAATATATAATCCAATCATAAACAGAGCAATGGCACTAAAAAGTCTTGGTAAATAACGTAATAAACTTCCAATTTCCAACGAGACTATTTTCCATTCCATCACATCAGATGCGATAATTAAAAACAGTAAAAACAGCACCCATTTTATAAAGCCTACAATTACAGATGTAACATTAAATTTTAAATCTGTTTTACCAAATAAATTCTTTTCATTAATAACTTCAGTTAGTTTATCGACTTTTGCAAACTTTAGCGTACGCTTTAAAACATAAGCTATTATTTTAGTAATGAGCCACCCTATTATTAAAATTAAAATAGCAAACAATACTTTAGGAGCTACTTCGGTAATACTTTTAGCCATTTGGTTTAATGACTCTATTGTTAAATCTTTGATACTAGTAATAGTTTCCATAATATTTTATGTTTAGTTAGTTTATTGTTTTTTTGGTTTTTTAAGAATCGATTTTGCCGCTGAAGAAAAATTAGATGTAAATAAATCAGTCATATCCATAAGTAATTTTATTCTTGCTACATCATCCATGACCTTGTTTTTTAACTCTTTTGGCACCTCCTGAGGGGGTAAAGCAATCTTTTTAAATGGGTTTTTCATAATATTAACTTAATTTATTATACGCCTCTATTATTCTCGCTTTAGCTCTTTTAAGTCTCATTTTAACAGCGCTCTCACCAATCTCAAGTACATCCATTAGGTTTTTTATAGATAAATCATCTTGATATTTTAGTAGCAATATCATTTTGTCTTCTGGAGCTATCGTTTCTAAAGCTTTTTTTAATTTTTCTTCTTTTAATTGAAATAATGAATAGTCTTCAACTTCAATTTGTAAATGTTCGAAGTCTTCAGGATCTAAATCATTGCTTTTTGTTTTTTGCAGAACATTTTTATTAACATAATCAACACATGAGTTATACGTAAAAGCATAAAGCCATGTTGAGAATTTTGATTTACCACTAAATGAGGAGAGTTTCAGAAATAACTTAACAAAAACATCCTGAGCTAAATCTTGCGCCTCAACTTTAGTTTTGGTAAATCCATAACATTTGTTATAGACCACATGAGAAAATCGCTCATACAAAACTCCAAATAAAATATCATTCTTGGTTAATACAATTTGTTCTACAAGTTCTTCATCCGTTAAATGAAGACATGCGTGGTCATTTTTCACGTTATTTTAGAATTAATTCTATTAATATGACTTTAGTTATTCGAAAAAGTCACATATAAAATATATGGGTGTTTAAATAATTTTGATTTTTTAAAATAAAAACTAATATAATAAACCTAAAATTAAAGCGACTTTTGTTTAGTTTTGCTACCATAAAATAAAATTAATCAACATTTTAAATGAGTAAGTCTCTTTCTTCTGTAAAAGCCAATTTTGGTACGCTTCCGGTTTTTTTAACCGCGATTTCTACAATTTTAGGAGCGGTCATGTTTTTGCGATTTGGTTTTGCTGTAGGTTCAGTAGGATTTACAGGAACCTTATTAATTATTTTTATTGGGCATTTAGTTACCATACCAACAGCCATGGCATTGGCCGAAATAGCTACAAACCAAAAAGTTGAAGGAGGTGGTGAATATTTTATTATATCACGTTCCTTCGGAGTGAATATTGGCGCAGCCATTGGGATTGCTCTTTATTTATCTCAAGCCATTAGTGTTGCGTTTTATGTCATTGCTTTTGGAGAGGCATTTGACGCCATAAAACCTTGGGTAGCTACCGAATTTGGATATGAACTTTACGATAACCGTTTGTTTACTATTCCAGCATTACTGATACTTATTTGGTTGATGGTTACCAAAGGCGCCGATTTAGGTATGAAAGCTCTTTATGTGGTGGTTGCCATACTTGCTATTTCATTAGTTCTATTCTTTATGGGATCAACGTCCTATTCCGATGTATTTGATAGCACTCAATTATTTAAAAATATGGATGCCGACAAAGGTTTCTTTTACGTGTTTGCTATCATATTTCCAGCATTTACGGGGATGACAGCAGGTGTTGGATTGTCCGGCGATTTAAAAGAGCCTAAAAAATCTATCCCTATGGGTACTTTGGGTGCAACCATTATAGGCATGGTTCTTTATGTGTTTATCGCCTATAAATTAGCGTCATCTGCAAGTCCCTCAGATTTAATAGGAGATCAATTAATTATGGGTAAAATTGCACTTTGGGGACCTATTATTCCTATTGGTTTAGCGGCGGCAACTATTTCTTCAGCATTAGGATCGTTCATGGTGGCACCTAGAACTTTGCAAGCTATTGGCGGGGACAAAGTATTCCATAATAAATTTGTGAATTTTTGGGTTGCGAAAGGCACGAAAAAGAATAATGAACCCAGAAATGCTACGATTCTCACCAGTGGTATTGCCCTTATTTTTGTATTAATGGGCGATGTTAATGCGGTAGCAGAAATTATCTCTATGTTTTTTATGGTTACCTATGGATCGTTGTGTTTAATATCCTTTATGCAGCATTTTGCAGCGGATCCTTCATATCGCCCCTCATTTAAATCTAAATGGTATTTATCGTTACTTGGCGCCATTATGAGTCTTTATTTAATGTTTAAAATAAATACTCCATATGCGATGGCAGCCATTGCATTAATGGTGGTTTTATATTTTTATATTTCTATTAAAAGCGATACCAATAAAGGAATGGCTAATATTTTTCAAGGCGTTATTCATCAATTTAGTAGAACCATGCAAGTCTTTTTGCAAAAAGCAGAAAAAGATAAAACCGAAGAAGATTGGCGCCCTGCGGTATTGTGTCTTTCTAAAGATAGTTTTGAGCGCTATAGTGCTTTGGAAATGATGAAATGGATTTCTCACCGATATGGTTTTGGAACTTATATTCATTTTGAAAAGGATTACTTTTCTAAAGAATCTAAACTAAAAGCAGAAGAAAAACTTAAAAAATTAATTAAAATATCGTCTTCGAGTAAATCAAATGTGTTTTTAGAAACCCTTATAACGCCATCAAATACAGCGGCTATTATACAAGCCATTCAACAACCTGGCATCTCAGGGCAACCCAATAACATGATGCTTTTTGAGTACAAAAAAGGGGAAACAGAATGGCTCACAGATGTTATTGATAATTACAGCGTATTAAAAACCGCTAAATATGATTTGTGCATTTTGGCAACCTCTGATAAAGGTTTTGGGTATAAGAAAGACATTCACGTTTGGATTAATAAAGATGATTATGAAAATGCCAGTTTAATGATTTTACTATCGTACATTATTTTAGGTCATTCGGATTGGAAAAAAGGACAAATCAAAATTTTTGCAACTTTCCCTCAAAAAGATTTGAAGCAAGAACAGGACAATCTAATCGAATTGACCTCTAGTGGCCGTTTACCAATATCAGCCAATAATATTCGGGTTTTACCTTTGGATGAAGGTAAAAATAGGCACGATTTAATAAATGAATATTCTGTGGATGCCGATTTAACCTTAATTGGTTTTCATGAGGGCATGATTAAATCAGAAAAAAGCATAGAACTTTTTCAAGGTTATAACAAAGTTGGAAACATACTTTTCGTAAATACGTTAACTTCTAAATTTATTAAATAACTCAATAAAAAGGCGTATAAAAAGGCGCTTAAGAGATTTCTTAAACGCCTTTCTAATCTATTAAAAAGTTTACTGCTTATTTCGCCTCAGCATAACGTCGTTCAACTTCATTCCAGTTAATGACATTAAAAAATGCATTGATATAATCTGGACGACGATTTTGATAGTGCAAATAATACGCGTGTTCCCAAACATCCAATCCTAAAATTGGTGTGCCACCACAACTTACTCCAGGCATTAACGGATTATCTTGGTTGGGTGTCGAACAAACCTCAACTTTACCTCCTTTATGCACACATAACCAAGCCCAACCTGAACCAAAACGAGTAGCAGCTGCCTTACTAAATACATCTTTAAAAGCGTCAACCGAACCATAAGCTGCAACAATCGCATCCTTTAGGTCTCCAGATAAATAGCCTTTTCCTTCTGGATTCATAACGTTCCAAAATAAAGAGTGGTTATAAAACCCCCCTCCATTATTTCTTACAGCCGCATTATTCATATCTAATTTAGCAAGTATGTCTCCAATGGACTTGTTTTCTATAGCTGTTCCTGCAATTGCTGCATTTAAGTTGTTTGTATACCCTTGATGGTGTTTTGTATGATGTATTTCCATGGTGCGAGCATCAATATGAGGCTCTAAGGCGTCATATGCATATCCTAATTTTGGTAATTCAAAAGCCATAATTATTTTGTTTTAATTTGTTAATATTACATTTCATTCAAATTTAAGCATTTACTAATAAAGAGTCTTCAATTAAAAATAATTAATTGCTATCAACTCATTGATAGTTTTTATCTTGTATGCAAATTCAAAGTGTATGCATAACAGTCCTTCTTTTACAATTTATAATGCGTCTGCTGGTAGCGGAAAGACGTATTCGCTTGTTAAAGAATATCTTAAAATTTTATTTACGTCTGAAAGACGAAATCCTTTTAAACACATTTTAGCGATAACCTTCACCAATAAGGCAGTCGCCGAAATGAAAGACCGAATTATTGAAACCCTAAAACAGTTTTCAAACGAAATTATTTTAGATAACCCAAATAGTATGTTTAGCGCTCTTTGTGAGGAGTTGGAAATGGATGCTAAAACACTTCATATAAAATCAAAAAAACTCTTAGAAACCATTATTCATAATTATGCCGCTTTCGATATTTCTACCATCGACGGGTTTACGCATAAATTAATACGGACTTTTGCACACGATTTAAAACTCCCTTTGAATTTTGAGGTTGAACTGGATCAAGAGGCCCTTTTAAATCAAGCCGTTGATAACCTAATATCAAAGGCAGGTATTGATCAAAATCTTACTAAAATTTTAGTGGATTTTGCCATTGAAAAAGCTGATGACGATAAAAGTTGGGATGTCTCTTTTGATTTTAATAAGATAGCAAAACTTCTAACAAGTGAAAACGATATTCCGTTTATTGAAACGCTTAAGGACAAAACCATAATCGATTTTCAAACTCTTAAAACACAATTAAAAACAGACATAAAACAATCTGAAAGCAACATTATTACTGTAGCAAATAGTGTCTTGACTTTAATTGAGGAATGTGGATTAAAGTTTAACGATTTTTCCAGTGGTTATTTGCCAAAGCATTTTAAAAATTTAGTTGATAAAAAATTCGATTTAAATTTTGAAACCAAATGGCAAATTGATTTGGTTGAAAACAATCCGTTATACCCAAAACGAATTACTCCAAATATCGCCTCAATTATAGATGATATTCAGCCTCAATTAATCGCATTATTTTATGAGTCTAAACAACACGTTTATCATTTTAAATTCTTAAAATTAGTTTATAAAAATATAACACCCTTATCTGTTTTAAACGCTATCAATAAAGAACTTGGTGCTTTAAAAATTGAACAGAACAAATTGCTTATTTCAGAATTTAATACCATTATAAGCAACGAAATAAAAAACCAACCCACACCTTTTATTTATGAACGACTTGGTGAAAAATTCAATCATTATTTTATTGATGAATTTCAAGATACATCGATTTTACAATGGCAAAATTTAATCCCACTTATAGATAATTCACTCGCAACCGAAAGCGGAAGCGCCCTTTTAGTTGGCGATGCTAAACAAGCCATATACCGTTGGCGCGGTGGAAAAGCAGAGCAGTTTATTGACTTGTTTAACGAAAAAGAACAGCCTTTCCAAAGTAAACAAACCGTTAATGATCTCAAAGAAAATCACCGAAGTTTTGCTGAAATAGTAAATTTTAACAATACATTCTTTAACTATTTATCTCATATGGTTTTTAATAATGAAGATTATAAAAAACTATATGAAACTGTGCATCAAAATATAACAAAAAGCCAAAGCGGTTATGTGGAATTATCGTTTTTAACCATTGAAAAAGACGATGATAGGGACGAATTGTTTTGTGAAAGCGTGTTAAATACCATCAATAAATGCCGTGAAAACAAGTTTGATTATAAGGATATTTGTGTTTTGGTTAGAAAGAAAAAAGAAGGTGTTGCTATTGCATCTTACTTGAGTCAACAAGGTATTCCCATTATTTCTTCAGAAACATTATTGATTTACAATTCTCCAGAAGTTGCTTTTATTAACGATGTGCTTACTCTTTTAATGCAACCTAAAAACAATGAAATTAAAGTTCGCGTGCTAAATTATTTAACATCATTATTTAATATTGATGACAAGCACGCTTTTTTTAGCACCCATATTAATTTATCGGTAACCAAATTATTTAAAAGTTTTGAAACGTTTGATGTTTATTTAACCAGTAATTCCCTATTAAAATTGTCTCTTTACGACTTAACGGAAGCTGTTATAAGAGGGTTTGATCTGGTTAAAAATTCTAATGCCTATGTCCAATTTTATTTAGATGTTGTTCTAGATTACATGCAGAAAAAAGGTTCAGACATTGTTGGGTTTTTAAATTATTTCGAGAAGAAAAAAGACAATTTAAGTGTTGTTTCTCCTGTTGGGCAAAATGCGGTTCAAATCATGACCATTCACAAATCAAAAGGTCTTGAATTCCCTATTGTTATTTTTCCATATGCCGATTTAGATATTTATTCGGAAAAAGAGCCCAAAGAATGGATGTCCTTAGATTCCGAAAAGTACGCCGGATTTTCACATACTCTTTTGAATTTCAATAAAGATTTTCAAAATTTTGGAAACGAAGGGCTGCAAATTTATAACAAACACCAATCTGAACAAGAACTTGATAATATCAATTTGCTATATGTAACCTTAACGCGCGCTATTGAACAGTTATATGTTATTTCAAAAAAAGAGCCAACCATAAAAGGCGATGTAACAAATAAGAGGTTTTCCGGCTTATTTATCAATTATTTAAGCCATTTGGGTTTATGGAACGATTCGAAATCCATTTATAGCCTTGGAAATTTTAAAAGACCCATCCAGCCAGAAACAAGTTCATCAGAACACACAATTCAATTAGAATTTATATCAACGGCAAAAGAAGGCCATAATATAAACATTGTAGCAAACTCCGGTTATCTCTGGGATTCTACTCAAAAACAAGCAATTGAAAAAGGAAATTTAATTCACAATATCTTATCTAAAATCAGTACAATTGAAGAGGTTCCTTTTATTTTTAAGGCGTTTGTTGAATCGTCCCTAATTACCAAAGAACAAGCCATGACACTTAAAAAAACAGTCGTCGAAATTATACAACACCCAAAACTTGTTAACTGCTTTAATTCTGAGTATCTCATTTATAATGAACGTGATATTATAACCCGCTATGGCCAAATTTTAAGACCTGATAGAGTCATTATAAATTCTAAAAACGAAGCCATTATAGTTGACTATAAAACAGGAAAAGAAGATGTTAGCCATCTACAACAATTAATTTCTTATCAAGATGTGTTATTTGAGATGGGGATTACCGTAATTAATAAATTTCTCATCTATATTAATGATACAATTAAAGTAAAAGAACTTTAACTTTGTGAAAAAATAATTTCAGGATTATGTACAGCAAACTAAAACAACATCTGCAACAGGAACTTCAAGACATTAAGGACGCTGGTCTTTATAAAAACGAACGCATCATCACCTCAGCGCAAGGTGCTGAAATCACTTTAAGCAGTGGTGAGACCGTTTTAAACTTTTGTGCCAATAATTATTTAGGATTGTCATCGCACCCCGACGTAATTAAGGCAGCAAAAGAGACCATGGATACCCATGGTTTTGGAATGTCTTCCGTACGATTTATTTGTGGAACTCAAGATATCCATAAAGAATTAGAGCAAAAGATTGCTGACTTCTATCAAACGGAGGACACCATTTTATATGCTGCGGCTTTTGACGCAAATGGAGGCATTTTTGAACCGCTGTTTGGTGCCGAAGACGCTATTATTTCAGATTCGTTAAATCACGCGTCAATTATTGATGGTGTGCGATTATGCAAAGCAGCAAGATATCGCTACGAAAACAGTAATATGATTGATTTGGAGCAACAACTTATTTCTGCCAATGTAAATGGAGCGAGATTTAAAATAATTGTGACCGATGGTGTGTTTTCAATGGATGGCATTGTCGCTCCGCTTGATAAAATATGTGATTTAGCCGATAAATATGATGCTTTAGTAATGATTGATGAGTGCCATGCCGCAGGATTTATAGGAAAAACCGGTCGTGGAACCCTTGAAGAAAAAGGCGTTATGAATAGAATAGATATTATTACGGGAACATTAGGCAAAGCTTTAGGTGGTGCAATGGGTGGTTATACAACAGGTAAAAAGGAAATTATTGAAATGCTTCGTCAACGCTCAAGACCCTATTTATTCTCCAATTCACTTGCTCCTGGTATTGTAGGCGCTTCCATCAAGGTTTTTGATATGCTCGCCAATGATACAAGTTTAAGAGATGCCTTAGAATGGAATACCAATTATTTTAAAAACGGTATGAAAAAAGCGGGTTTTGATATTATAGAAGGAGATTCTGCCATCGTTCCTGTCATGTTATACGACGCAAAATTATCTCAAAAGATGGCGAATATGCTGCTCAAGGAAGGAATATACGTTATTGGGTTCTTTTTTCCAGTTGTACCAAAAGAAAAAGCAAGAATTCGAGTACAACTGTCTTCAGCCCATACAAAAACGCATTTAGACAAGGCTATTAAAGCCTTTTCTAAAGTTGGTAAAGCCCTAAAAATTATATAAAATCATTCTGAACTGGCGATGAATAAACGAATTATTCATTTTTTTTATATATTTGTCTTTGTTAATAACATTTAACAACTTACTTTTGTTTACAATTAACACTTAAAATTAAACTTTTGAATATGAAAAATCTTAGCAGATTACTGTTCGCTATGTTGCTTGTACTTGGTTATAGCAACGCTAATGCGCAAGACAAAAACAACCCATGGCAAATTACCATTGGGACAAACGCGGTTGACTTTTATCCAACAGCAGAAAACCCTCCTTTAGGGGATATGTTTTCTGAATATTTTAATGTGGGAGACCACTGGAATATTTTACCCTCTTTATCTTCAATTTCTGTGTCTAAATACATGGGTGATGGATTCTCCTTTGGAATTGGTGGGTCTATAAATAAAATTGATAAATTTGGAGACGCTTCCAGAGATGGTTTATCTTACTATGGCGCAGACGGTACAATTAAATATAGCCTAATGGAAGTCATTAGATCCAAAACTATTGAGCCTTACATTGGTGTTGGTGGTGGTTATACTTGGGTAGATGATATAGGAGCTGGCACACTTAATGGAACGCTGGGTTTTAATTTTTGGTTCTCAGAAAACATAGGACTTACCGTACAATCCTCATACAAACATGCATTTGAAGATTATTTAAATTCACATTTCCAACATACTGCAGGTCTTTCTATCAAATTTGGTGGAACTGATACTGATGGTGATGGTATTTATGATAAAGATGACGCTTGTCCAGATGTTGCCGGTTTAGCCGCTTTCAATGGTTGTCCTGATACTGACGGTGATGGTATTGAAGACAGTAAAGACTCTTGTCCAAACGAAGCTGGTTTAGCTGAATTTAATGGCTGTCCTGATACTGATGGAGATGGTGTTGCTGATAAAGATGACAACTGTCCTACTGTAGCTGGTTTAAAAGCTTTAGCTGGTTGTCCTGATGCCGATGGTGATGGTGTAACTGATGCCGACGATGCCTGTCCAGATGTTGCTGGTCCTGCCGCCAATAAAGGTTGCCCTTGGCCAGATACTGATGGTGATGGTGTATTAGACAAAGATGATGCCTGTCCAGATGTTGTAGGTACTGTTGCTAACAACGGATGTCCTGAAGTTTCTGTTGAAGTTCAAAAAACGTTGAATGAATATGCTAAAACCATCTTATTTGACTCTGGTAAATCTAGCATTAAAAAACAATCTTCTGCAGTATTAGGTGACATCATTAAAATTCTTAATGAATATCCAAATTCTAAATTTACTATTGAAGGTCATACAGATAGCGTAGGTAGTGAAGCCAATAACCAAAAATTATCTGATGCAAGAGCTCTTTCTGTAAAAGAATATTTAGTTGAAAATGGGATTGATAAATTCAGACTTTCTTCAGTAGGTTATGGTGAATCTAAACCAATTGACACTAATGCTACTAGTAAAGGTAGGGCTAACAACAGACGTGTTGAAATTAACTTAGCTAAATAATTTATTACATAGCTAAAAAATAATAAGTTTAAAAAACGCTTCGGATATTCGAAGCGTTTTTTATTTTTATACCATGGCTACCTTTATTTTTGATGTATTAAAAGATTTGCAAAATAAAAACGCAAATCTTTCTTCAATCACCTTTGTTTTACCTAGTAAACGCGCTGGCTTATTTTTAAAACATCAACTCTCACAAGTTGTCAATGAAACTATTTTTTCTCCAAACATTTTAAGTATTGAGGAGTTTGTAGAAGAACTATCACAACTTAAAACCATTTCGAATACAGAACTTTTATTTAATTTCTATAACACTTATATTCAATTAACAGAAAAGCAGAACATTGAAACCTTTGAGTCCTTTTCAAAATGGGCTCAAATTTTACTTCAGGATTTTAATGAAATAGACCGATATCTTATTCCTCAAAAAAACATCTTTAATTATTTAAGCGCTATTCAAGATTTAAAACATTGGTCTCTAGAAACCCATAAAACAGAATTTGTAAAAAACTATTTATCATTTTGGGCTAAGCTTTACAATTATTACAATCATTTCACAGAACAGTTATTGCATAAAAAAACTGGCTACCAAGGACTTATTTATAGAGAGGCTGTTGAAAATTTAGAAACATATATTCAAAGTAACCAAAATAAACACCATGTGTTTTTGGGCTTTAATGCACTTAATGCTTCTGAGGAAACCATTATTCAAGAATTGCTTCAAAGTGGTTTAGCAAACATTTATTGGGATGTGGATACCGTTTTTATTGATAATCCCATCCATGACGCTGGGTTATTTATAAGAGCACATAAAAAAACATGGCGCTATTTTAAAAATAATCCTTTTAACTGGATTACGGATGGTTATTCAAAAGACAAGAAAATATCGGTTTATGGAATTCCAAAAAATATTGGTCAGGCAAAATATATCGGATCGCTTTTAAAAAAGTTGAAAACAGACAATATTTCATTAAATAATACTGCGGTGGTATTGGGTGATGAAAATTTATTGATTCCCGTTTTAAATTCCTTGCCTTCAAACATAGATGCATTAAACATAACGATGGGGCTTCCTTTAAAATCAATCCCTTTAGCTTCTTTATTTGAACATTTATTTCATATTCATAAAATAACCACTAAAATATTCTATCATAAAGATGTTGTTAACTTAGTTTCTCATCAATTTATTAGGCCATTATTTTATATAGATGATATTGATTACGCCGCAAAACTTATTGAAACTGTCGACAATAATAATATTGTTTACATATCTGTTGAACGCATAAAGGAAATCACCGATTCAAAAAATAATAATCTCATAGATTATTTATTTACAAATTGGAATATATCCATTGATCATGCATTAAACAACTGCTCACAGGTCATTTTAAATGTCAAATCCTATTTAGATGAGAATAAGGCCATAAATTTGCTTTCTTTGGAATATTTGTTTCGTTTTAATGAGCTGTTCAACGAGCTTTCCAGGCTAAACTCAAAACATAACGTTATTAATGATGTATCATCCTTATACAGTGTTTATAAAGAATTATTGAGCTCAGAAACATTAGATTTTAAAGGAGAACCTTTGCAAGGATTGCAAATTATGGGGATGTTGGAATCACGTGTTCTAGATTTTGATACCGTGATTATTTCTTCAGTTAATGAAGGCATTCTTCCAGCAGGAAAAAGTAATAATTCGTTCATCCCTTTTGATGTAAAGTTGGAAAACAAATTACCGACATATAAAGAAAAAGATGCGGTATACACATATCATTTTTATAGACTTTTACAACGAGCAAAAAACGTTTTCATCTTATATAATACAGAGGCAGATGTATTAACAGGAGGAGAAAAAAGCAGATTCGTTACTCAATTGGAAATTGAAGGCATCCATAACATTTCCCATGAAATTACTACACCTTATGTTCCAGTTATTAAGCAAACTTTAAACACAGTTAAAAAAACTCCCGCAGTTTTAGATAGTTTAATAACAGTTGCCGAAAAAGGATTTTCTCCATCTTCACTTACCAATTATATTAGAAATCCGATAGATTTTTATTATCAGAAAATTTTAAAGATTAAAGAGCATAATGAGATTGAAGAAACCGTTGCTGCAAACACTTTAGGAACGGTTATTCACAATACCCTTGAAGACTTTTACAAGCCGTTAGAAAATACTTTTTTAACTGTTGAAGTCATTAAAAACATGAAACAGCTCATTACAAAAACTGTAACGCATCATTTTTTACAAATTTATAAAGAAGGGGATATTACAAAAGGCAAAAACTTAATTGTATTTGAAATTGCAAAAAGGTATGTTTCCAATTTTTTGACTCTAGAAATAGACGATTTAAAACAAGGAAACAAAATAAAAATACTCGCTATTGAAGCAGAACGAAAGGTGTTAATTGATATTCCCGAATTACCTTTCCCCGTTAATATTACTGGGAAAATTGATAGAGTTGACGAATATAATGGTGTAACCAGAATTGTCGATTACAAAACTGGACAAGTGATGCAAGGTGAGGTAGAAACAGTAAATTGGGAAGATATCACTACAGATTATAAAAAGTATAGTAAAAGCTTTCAAATACTCTCATACGCTTACATGATGGATGTATCGGGTGATATAAAACCACCCGTTGAAGCGGGTATTATTTCCTTTAAAAATTTAAAATCCGGATTTTTAAAATTTGCTAAAAAAGACAAAGCTGGCACTCATGCTAAAAAAGATTTTTCAATCACTGCTGAAGTCCTTGAAAACTTCTCAATTGAACTAAAAAAACTTATTCTTGAAATATGTAACCTAGATATTCCATTTACTGAAAAAGACATATAAATCATGATTAAGAATAGTACAATCATTCAAGGGAAACATGGAAAACCAATTATAATAGACTGGAGCTATACTGGAACAGGACAACCAAAACCAATCATTGTTTTTTGTCACGGCTATAAAGGTTTTAAAGATTGGGGAGCATGGAATTTAATGGCGAAGGCATTTGCTAAAGCTGGTTTCTACTTTGTGAAATTCAGCTTTTCGTATAACGGAGGCACCATAGAACAACCAATAGATTTCCCAGATTTAGAAGCTTTTGGAAATAACAACTACAGTATTGAGCTAGATGATTTAGAATCTGTTATTGATTGGGTTTTTAATACGACGACTCCATTCGAAAAAGAAGCAGACATTAATAACCTATCTTTAATTGGCCACAGCCGAGGTGGCGGTATTGTATCCATTAAAGCCGAAGAAGATTCTCGAGTAAAACAGATAATTAGTTTTGCCGGTGTAAGTAATTTTAAAGTTCGTTTCCCTGCTGTAAAAGCATTTGATAAGTGGAAAAATGATGGCGTTTACTATGTTGAAAATGGACGCACAAAACAGCAAATGCCACATTATTTTCAGTTCTACACCAATTTTATTGAAAATGAAGAACGACTAACAATTGAACGCGCAGTAAAACATTTAAAGATTCCTCATTTAATAATTCACGGAGATAATGACACCAGTGTTTCAATTAAGGAGGCTATCAATCTTAATAAATGGAACCCGATGAGTCAACTAAAAATAATTGAAGGTGCCAATCATGTTTTTGGGGCTTCACAACCTTGGGATAAAGACTATATCCCAAATCATTTACAAGAGGCAATAAACTTAAGTCTCTTATTTTTAAAAAAATAAGCACTTAAACTTTTATAAAAATCTTTCTCTTATTCATGAAATATCCAAGTACTACATAAAATATTACTACAGTTAACGCATAAAATAATGAAGATAATTTAAGACTTAAAAAATCATGTATAAAGATTGTTTTATACATAATGTAACGTGAATAATGGATAAGAAAAAAGGTGTTTTTATATTTTTATTAATGATTGATTATCAGTATATTAATGGTATAAAAACACCTCCATGCTTAGAGCATAAAGTTACAGGATCTTTTGTAAAATAGGACAATTTTCATAAAGAATTTGCTTCACAACCGGAAAATCGTCCCAATTGCAGGATTCTAAAATAAAAAGACGTAATCGCAAAGGAAAATTATCCGATTCAGAAATGATGAGCATCTATCTTTTGTTCCATTTTGGGCAGTTTACCAATTTCAAACACTTTTACCAACAGTATGTGTGCAAACATTTAGAGGATCTGTTTCCAGATTTGGTAAGCTCTTTGGCGATAAAGGCTATATATCCAAAGCTCTTTCTGAACTTTTGTTCCAAGACGGCATACAGCGGGTTACCAAGGACAGAAAAAACATGAAGAAACAAAACCTGTCCGATGGGGATGCCATCCTTTTAAGAAAGCGGGCTTTGGTTGAATCTGTCAATGACGGGCTCAAGAACATATGCAAAATTGAGCATACCAGACATCGATCTGTCACAGGGTTCTTGGTCAATGTTGTCGCTGCTTTGGCCGCATATTGCTTTTTCCCTAAAAAGCCTTCTTTAAATATAACACCTATCGAATCCAATCAACTTTGTTTGTGGGCAGCTTAAACATTATTTACGTTATTTATTTTTAAATTAACACAATTTAAATTTAGACATGCCTAAAAATATTTTTTTGTGTGAGTAAATTTTGTATCTTTGAAAATATTATCAAGACATGATTACGTTATCTGAAGAAAATTATTTAAAAGCGATCTATCATTTAGGACAGCAAGGAACCATGGCGGTAAGTACGAATGCTATCGCCGATAAAATTGAGACTAAGGCATCATCAGTAACAGACATGATAAAAAAATTAGCTGATAAAAACTTAGCTAATTATGTTAAATATCAAGGCGTAAGCTTAACAAATGAAGGTCGTTTAGCCGCCGTATTGGTTATTAGAAAGCATCGCCTTTGGGAAGTGTTTTTGGTAAATAAACTTAATTTTTCTTGGGATGAGGTTCATGACATTGCAGAACAGCTTGAGCATATTAAATCCTTAAAGTTGGTAAATGAATTGGATGCTTTTTTGGAGTATCCAACCCACGACCCACATGGCGACCCTATTCCAGATAAGGATGGAAATATCACAAAAATTGAAAAGGTTTTATTATCCCAAATACATCTCAATACGCCATGTATTTGTGTAGGGGTTAAAAATTCCTCAAAAGAGTTTCTTCAGTATTTAGACAAAATAAAATTGGAATTAGGAAGTCCTGTTGAGGTGCTTGACAAAGAACCTTTCGATCAATCCATGGTTATTAAATTAAACAACCAACGGCTCGGTTTATCAGCATTGACAGCTAATAATCTTTTCGTTAAAATAGTATAGCCTTATGAAAAAAGAAGGAAAATCGTTAGAGGAGGTGCATGAGTCCGTCCAAGTGAATAAAAACACATCCGTTTGGAAAAAAATATTGGCCTTTTTTGGGCCTGCTTATATGATAAGTGTTGGGTACATGGATCCAGGGAATTGGGCAACCGATATTGCCGGCGGAAGCCAGTTTGGATATACGCTAATTTGGGTATTGTTAATGTCCAATATCATGGCATTGTTACTACAAAGTTTAAGTTCTAGATTAGGTGTTGTAAGAGGAAGGGATTTAGCACAGGCCTCACGGGAATCGTATTCTCCGTTCATCAATTTTATCTTGTATATTTTAGCCGAAATAGCCATCGCGGCTACTGATTTGGCAGAAGTGTTGGGAATGGCAATTGGTTTGCAGTTGTTATTTGACATCCCACTAATTTGGGGCGTTAGCATTACCGTTTTGGATACCTTTTTGTTGCTTTTTTTAATTAATAAAGGGATTCGTAAAATGGAAGCCTTTATAATTACTTTAATAGCTGTTATAGGAATATCGTTCTTTATGGAAATGTTGCTTGCTAAACCTGATTTTGTGGATATTGCCAGTGGACTAATACCATCTATTCCCAATAGTGCCGCTTTATATATTGCTATTGGAATTATTGGTGCTACGGTCATGCCCCATAATTTGTATCTGCATTCCTCACTAGTACAAACGCGTAAGTTTGACCGTACCCAAAAAGGGATAAAACAAGCCTTAAAGTATAATTTTATTGATTCTGTTGTTGCTTTAAATCTGGCATTTTTAGTAAATGCCGCTATTTTAATTTTGGCTGCTGCTACATTTTTCAATAATGGTATGTTTGAAATTGCCGAAATACAAGACGCCCACAAATTATTAGAGCCACTTTTAGGTTCCAAATGGGCCCCAATTTTATTTGCATTGGCCTTAATTGCCGCGGGACAAAGCAGTACCATTACCGGGACACTTGCAGGCCAGATTGTTATGGAAGGCTATTTGAATTTGCGAATTCAACCTTGGGTAAGACGTATTATTACAAGATTATTAGCTATTATCCCTGCCATTTTAACAGTCGTTATTTTAGGGGAAGGTGCTACCGGTAAATTATTGGTATTGAGTCAGGTGGTCTTGAGTTTGCAATTGGGATTTGCTATTATCCCATTAATTCATTTTGTAAGTGATAAGAAAAAAATGCACAATTTTACTATTGGTATCCCTATGAAGATTGCGTCTTGGTTAATCGCATTAATTATTATTGGCCTAAATGCGAAGTTGGTTTTTGATGAAATAGTTGGTTGGTTGGGAACTTTGGAAAACCCCATATATATCTGGATTTTTGTTGTTCCGATTGCAGTTGGAGCATCCATTCTGCTTTTATACATTATTTTTAGACCTTTAATTAGATCAAAATTAAGATCGCCTAACTTAGTGCCACATATTGATGAAGTCGTTTATAATGATCAATTAATTTCAAAGCCATATAAGCATATTGCCATTGCTATTGATTTTTCTAATGTAGACCGTAAAAGTATTGCAACCGCTCTTCATTTAGGTGGAAATGAAGCCAACTATACCATAATCCATGTGGTGGAAACAGCAGGCGCTTTGGTGTATGGAAATCAGATTGACGATTATGAAACGTCTAGTGATGCCGGTTATTTAAAAGACTATAAACAAAAAATTGAAGATAAAGGATATAAAGTATCAATAAAATTAGGCTTTGGAAACCCTAAAAAACAAATTTCAAAGGTTGTGAATGAAGGCACTTTTGATATTTTAATCATGGGGGCCCATGGGCATAATTGGATGAAAGACATCCTTTTGGGAACAACCGTTGATGCAGTTCGCCATAAAGTTAATATACCGGTAATGATCGTTAGAGAGTAGACTAATGGCAACCACAACGATCATCTCCACCACAAGATTTTTTTGAAACAGGTTTTTTCCAAAGGAATTTCTTAATTAGAAAAATTAAAGCTAATCCAATTGCTGTAAAAACTAATATATTCTGAATGATGGAATTCATGATCACTTAGTCGATGATTTTTAAAGTTCCTTTAAAATAAGATTACTGCCTTCGCAGGAATTTACACTTACTTAAGTAGCTGAAATGCCATTAAGGCCACTAAATAAGCAAACGTACTCATAATTGTAAGTTGCAATATCGGCCATTTCCAACTGTTTGTCTCTCTTTTAACAATAGCAAGAGTGCTCATACATTGCATGGCAAACGCATAAAACAATAATAAAGAAATTCCAGAGGCGAACGTAAATAAAGGACCTCCTAAAATTGGGTTTACCTCAGCTGCCATTCGATTTTTAATCGTTGCTTCATCATTGTTTCCAACGCTATAAATAGTTGCTAAGGTACCAACAAATACTTCACGAGCCGCAAAACTACTTAATATAGCAATACCTATTTTCCAATCGTATCCTAAAGGTCTTATTACAGGTTCAATAGCTCTTCCTGTAATTCCAATATAAGAGTATTCTAGTTTGTGGGATGCTGTTTTTTGTTGTAATTCTTCTTGAGTTAAGTTTTGATTGGCATATTTTGTTGCTGTGATTTCTTCAGCATTTTTAAAATCTTCTCCTGGGCCATAAGACGCTAAAAACCATAGCACTATAGAGATGGCCAGTATAATTTTTCCTGCACCAAACACAAATGATTTTGTTTTTTCTAAAACTGTAAGAGTCACATTTTTAAATAATGGTAATTTGTAATTGGGCATTTCAACAACAAAAAACGTTTTGTTTTTTATTTTTAAAACTTTATTTAAAATATACGCAGATATGATGGCTGTCGCAAAACCAACAAGGTAAAGAAACATTAATGTTAAGGCCTGGTATCCAAGACCAATAAACCGGCCTTCAGGAATAACTAGAGAAATAATGATTAAATAAACAGGAAGTCGCGCTGAACATGTAATAAAAGGTGTAACTAAAATGGTGATTAAGCGCTCTTTCAAGCTTTCAATATTTCTGGTTGCCATAATTGCAGGAATGGCACATGCTGTACCCGACATTAGAGGGACAATACTTTTTCCGCTTAATCCAAAACGACGCATTATCCTGTCCATTAAAAAGACCACACGACTCATATAGCCACTTTCTTCAAGGACAGAAATAAATAAAAACAAGAAGGCAATTTGAGGTATAAAAATAACAATGCCACCAAGCCCTGGAATAATGCCTTCGGACAATAAGTTTGTAAACGCACCTTCTGGTAATTGGCTTTTTGTCCATTCACTTAATGCGACAAAAGCACTATCAATAAAATCCATAGGAATACTGGACCAATCGTAAATAGCTTGAAAAATGGTTAATAAAACAACAAAAAAGATACCATAACCCCATATTTTATGGGTGAGGATTCGATCAAGTTTTATTCTTAAATCTTTAGCATTGGCAACATCAACAGTCTGGCCTTTTTTAAGAACATTATTTATAAACTGGTAGCGTTTAATGGTTTCTTTTTGCTGTAATCGCTTCAAGTCACTTTTTGATTTAGTTTTGAAATGTGCTACGGCATCGATTTCATTTCTATCTGTTTTGCCAAAGTTTACATCTTGCGTAATAACAAGCCAAAGTTTATACAGAAGTTGATTTGGGAATGCCTTTTTTAAATTATCAAAGTAATCGGCATCAATTTCTGAAAGATCGATACATTGGCTGATAGATAGGTCTTTATAATTGGCAATTAAACTTTTCAGCTTATCAACACCTTGGTTTTTTCGGGTGCTTACTAATGCGATTTTAGTTTTTAATTGCTCTTCAAGGATTTCTAAGTCAAGAGAAATTCCCTTATAGGCCATTCGGTCAGCCATATTAATAACTAAAAGGGTAGGGATTTCTAAATCTTTAATCTGGGTGTATAATAGTAGATTTCGCTTTAAGTTTTCAACATCGCTTACAACAACAGCAAGATCGGGGAAATCTTTGTCATTTTTGTTTAAAAGTAGTTCGATAACAACATTTTCATCAAGGGATGATGCATTTAAACTGTAGGTTCCGGGTAAATCAATAATATGCGCTTTAACACCTCGTGGTAATTTACAGATGCCTTCTTTTTTTTCAACAGTTATGCCAGGATAATTACCAACTTTTTGATTTAACCCGGTCAATGCATTAAAAACAGAGGTTTTTCCTGTATTTGGATTTCCTATTAAAGCAACATTAATCTGTTTACTCATGCGCTATTTTTTTAATTAAAATATGAATAGCGGTTTCCTTTCTGATAGCCAAATGCGTTCCATTAATGTTTAAATACATAGGGTCCTTGAAAGGAGCAACTTGAACAAGTTCTACATAATTACCAGGCAAGCATCCCATTTCCAGTAGCTTTAAAGGGATATAAATTGAAGAAACATCGGTTATGATACCACGTTCTCCACGTTTTAAATTTGCTAAATTGTCTTCCAAGCTTATTTAGATTGATTTTAAAGAAGCAAAAGTAACGTAAAATTTTAGGCTAAAAAAATAGTTCACTTAAAACTATTTGGTGTATTCTTTTTTTAGAATTTTTATATCATCCAGTAACTGGTCAATATCTTTAGGATTGGTGCCATCATAAAACCCTCTAATCTGCTTTTTTTTATCAATTAACATAAAATTCTCGGTATGAATCATATCAAATTCATCACCATTCCCTGTGGTTTTTACAGCTAGATAACTTTTTCTAGCGAGCTCATAAATTTGTTTCTTATCACCAGTAAGTAAGTTCCATTTCTTATCATTGACCCCTTTTTCAATGGCATATCGTTTTAGCTGGGCAACACTGTCTATTTGAGGCGTTACCGAAAAGGAAAGCAGCATCACATCTGTGTCATCCATAATTTCTTTTTGAATAATAGCCATATGATTTGTCATAATAGGACAAATGGATTGGCAGGTTGTAAAAAAGAAATCGGCAACATAAATTTTATTCTTATAATCTTCTTGGGTAACGATTTTACCGTTTTGATTTGTGAGTTTAAAATGGGCTATTTTATGATACTTTTTTTGGTATTGAAGGGTGCTATCAACCAAATCTGTGCTTACCATAGCAGGTTGATAAATGGGTAATGGTTGGTATACATTTAACTTGCTATAAATTATTGAAATAATGACAATGGAAATGATTAAAAAAGCAATGGCGAACTTTTTATAGGCTTTAAAAAAAGAGAGCATTTGTTTATAAGTTAAGGCTTAACAATTAGAACGAAGGGCAAAAATACGACACATTAGTAATAAAAAGGTGTTTTTAGCTAGTTAAATTATTCTCGAGAATGAAAGTTAATTTAAGAAATAGATTCACGAAAGGGCTGTTTATTTGATGAATAACCGTTAGCTCAAGAAAAGTAAGGACATACACAGTTTAGATGGAGTGGCAATATGGAACATGCAACCGTGTTATTTATCGGCTTATTTAATTTGGTTTAATAGCACATGAGTTGGCCCATCAATGGTCTGGGGATATGATTACTTGTTGAAGTTCGAATGATATTTAACTAATTGAAGGATTTGCAACCTATTTATCTGGACTGGTCATTGAAACCATAGATGGGATGGTTCTTTATAATTAGCAATTAAACTTTTTGTGCAATTTCAGGCTAATCGCGGGGTAATTAATAAATCGGTGTTAAAAAACCAGCCATAAATTACTTTATATTTTCTAAATGGGCTTAAAAGCTTACTTTTGTGCGATTATAAAAATTTGATAAAAGATATATGGAGTTTGTTATTAAAATAGCTCAATTTTTATTGAGCCTCTCTTTACTTATTATATTGCATGAATTTGGACATTTTCTTCCTGCAAAAGCGTTTAAAACACGAGTAGAAAAGTTTTACTTGTTTTTTGATGTAAAATTTTCATTGTTTAAAAAGAAAATTGGGGATACTGTTTATGGCATTGGTTGGTTACCATTAGGAGGTTACGTTAAAATTTCAGGGATGATAGATGAGAGTATGGATACCGAGCAAATGTCTCAGCCTGCAGAACCTTGGGAGTTTCGTTCAAAACCAACTTGGCAACGCTTAATTATTATGCTTGGTGGTGTGACGGTCAATTTTTTACTGGCTATTTTAATTTATATTGGAATGAGCTATGTTTATGGAGATAAGTTTTTGCCAAATGATAATATTAAAGATGGTCTTTTAATTGAAAGCACGGTTGCTAATAAAGCTGGATTACAGACAGGAGATAAGATTATTGCTGTTGATGGTGATAAAATAGAAACCTATATTGAAATTCCTGAAAAAGTGCTTTTTGGCAAGAAAATTACTGTAGAACGAAATGGAGAACGGTTTGTGTTAAATATGCCTGAAGATTTTTTATCACAATTAATTGATTCTAAAGAAAGAGGAATTATTAATTTGAGAACGCCTTTCGTAGTTGTGCAAGTTCCTGACTCATCTCAAAACAAAGCAAGTGGATTAAAAAAAGGAGATATTATTACAGCAATAAATAACACGAAAACAAAATATGCCGATCAAGTAAAATCGGCTTTACAGATCTATAAAAATCAGCAAGTAACAGCTCATGTATTACGAGATGGAAATGACATAACAATTCCTTTAACGATTAGCAATGATGCTAAGCTTGGAGTCGTGTATGCCTCTGGATCAACACCAGAAACTTTAGAAGCATTAGGGTATTATAAGTATGAAACTAAAAACTATGGTTTCTTTGAGTCTTTTCCTGTTGGCATTAAAAAAACAGGAGAAAAAATATCATCTTATATCACACAATTTAAAGCTATTTTTACCCCAAGCACAGGTGCTTACAAGGGTGTAGGTGGGTTTAAAGCTATTTATGATATATTCCCTGATTTTTGGAATTGGCAAGTGTTCTGGAGTATTACTGCCTTTTTATCTATTATGCTTGGAGTTTTAAATTTATTACCTATTCCTGCTCTTGACGGTGGGCATGTCATGTTTTTACTATATGAAATGATTTCTGGCAGAAAGCCAGGGGATAAGTTTATGGAGTATGCGCAAATGGTTGGGTTTTTTATATTGATTGCATTGGTGCTTTTCGCCAATGGAAATGATATTTTTAAAGCTATTTTTAAATAAAAGTTTTAAAAAAAAATAATTTACGCTGAAGGGTGATATTAATTATTAATGGCAGCGTGAAACTTAGTTTTAATTTTAATGAATAAAAATTAAAAGTCGTTTTGCAGTAATTAAAAATATATCTATATTTGCGCTCTCAAAAGCAAAAAGACAACACTCCTCCTTAGCTCAGTTGGTTAGAGCATTTGACTGTTAATCAAAGGGTCCTTGGTTCGAGCCCAAGAGGGGGAGCAAATTAGGTAAAACCACTCAAGAAATTGGGTGGTTTTTTTATGCAGTTTAATCATGTTTTAACTACATTGTATGCATTATGCATTGGGTAACATAACAGTTGTTGCAAAAATATGTCTTGCAATGTGAAACGTAATGTTTTTATAAATTCTGCAATCCTTGGCTATCTCTTTTAAATAACTGTTTGTTTTCTGGTTTGAACAAAGTGGCAATAAGGTTTTACAACTTATTTTTTGGTTTTTATTAAAATAAAAAGAGTTCAAGCATATTGTTCAAGTGCAAATGTTAACCATATATAAAAATAACAATTCTAAATTCATTTTTAACGATTCTTAAACTATATTTGCCCCACAAAAGCATCAAACATTATTAGTACTAATCGCTACATACGTTTTTAGTTGAGTAAAACGCTTTTATCTCAAATGTATTCGCAGGTTTTGCAAACACAAGATCTTCAAAATGCTATTGCCAAAACCGAAGCGAGAACCCATATTAAAGGTTTAGTTGGCTCTTCCCTTTCTTTTGTGATTTCAAGTATTTTTAAACAAGCAGAGAAACCGTTTTTAATGGTTTTTAATGATAAAGAAGAGGCCGCTTTTTATCTCAATGATTTAGAACAATTATGTGGCGATAAAGAAGTGTTTTTTTATCCGGGAAGCTACCGCAGACCTTACCAGATTGAGGAGACTGATAATGCTAATATTTTATTAAGGGCAGAAGTTTTAAACAGAATAAATTCTCGTAAAAAACCTGCCATCATTATTACTTATCCTGATGCTCTTTTTGAAAAAGTAGTTACTAGAAAGGAACTAGAGAGAAACACCTTAAAAATAGGCGTAAACGATAAGTTGTCAATCGATTTTGTAAACGAAGTGTTGTTTGAATATCAGTTTAAACGTGCTGATTTTGTAACCGAGCCCGGTGAGTTTTCGGTACGCGGTGGAATTGTTGATGTGTTTTCATTTTCGAATGACGAACCTTACAGAATAGAGTTTTTTGGAGATGAGGTTGATAGTATTAGAACCTTTGATGTGGAAACGCAACTTTCTATTGAGCAGATAAAAAAAATCAATATTATTCCAAATGTTGAAAATAAATTTTTAGATGAACAGCGCGAAAGTTTTTTTAAATACATCGCACAAAAAACAGTGGTTTGCTTTAAAAATGTCGATTTGTTTTTTGCAAGAATAGAAGATTTTTACATCAAGGCTGAAGAAGCGTTTAAAACACTTTCAACAGACATAAAACGTGCAGAACCCAACGAGTTGTTCTGTAATTCCGAGTTGTTAAAAAGACAACTCTTAGACTTTAATTTAGTAGAGTTTGGATCTACTTCTTTTTTCACAAACGTCATTGCGAGAGATCCCGATAATTATCGGGAGAAGCAATCTGTTTCTCTTGGAGAGATTGCTTCGTCGAAAACTCCTCGCAATGACGTAAAATCAATTATTTTCAATACTTCGCCACAGCCTTCATTTAACAAGCAATTTAATCTGCTTATTGAAGATTTAAACACCAATTACAACAAAGGATTTACCAATTATATTGCATGTGTGAGTGAACAACAAGCCAAACGATTTCACGCTATTTTTGAAGATTCACATTTAGAAGTAAAACAATTTAAAACCATTGTGTTGTCGTTGCATCAAGGGTTTATAGATCAAGAGTGTAAAATAGTATGTTATACAGACCATCAAATTTTTGAACGCTATCATAAATTTCATCTTAAAAACGGGTATGCTAAAAAGCAAGCCATTGCCTTAAAAGAACTCACAAACCTTGAAATTGGGGATTATGTAACGCATATCGATCATGGTATTGGGCGATTTGGAGGCTTACAAAAAATTGATGTTGAAGGGAAAAAACAAGAAGCTATAAAATTAGTATATGGCGAGCGAGATATTTTGTATTTAAGCATTCATTCATTACACAAAATAACGAAGTTTAATGGCAAAGATGGAAAGCCGCCTAAAATATATAAACTAGGCAGTAATGCTTGGAAAACGCTTAAGCAAAAAACGAAATCTAAAGTTAAGGAAATCGCTTTTAATTTAATACAATTATACGCCAAACGAAAAACAGAAAAAGGGTTTCAATATAATCCCGATAGCTATATGCAGTTGGAGTTGGAATCCTCGTTTTTGTACGAAGACACACCTGATCAAACTACAGCGACGGCCGATATTAAAGTTGATATGGAAAGTGAGCGACCCATGGATAGACTGGTTTGTGGCGATGTTGGCTTTGGTAAAACCGAAGTCGCTATTCGCGCGGCTTTTAAAGCCGTGGATAATGGTAAGCAAGTGGCGGTTTTGGTGCCCACCACCATTTTAGCGTATCAACACTCCAGAACGTTTACAGAACGATTAAAAGATTTCCCCGTTACGGTTGATTATTTAAACCGATTTAGAACGGCTAAAGAAAAACGAGAAACACTCGAAAATCTCGAAAGCGGTAAAGTTGATATCATTATCGGGACGCATCAACTAGTCAATAAAAATGTAAAATTCAAAGATTTAGGACTTCTTATAGTTGATGAGGAACAAAAGTTTGGAGTGGCGGTTAAAGAAAAACTAAAAACATTAAAGGATAATGTCGATGTCCTTACTTTAACGGCGACCCCAATACCTAGAACACTTCAATTTAGCCTTATGGCAGCTCGCGATTTATCGGTAATAACAACGCCGCCGCCAAACAGATATCCTATTGAAAGCCATGTGATTCGTTTTAATGAAGAAACCATTCGCGATGCGGTGAGTTATGAAATAGAACGCGGTGGCCAAATCTTCTTCATTCACAATCGTATTGAAAATATTAAAGAAGTTGCTGGTATGATTCAGCGCTTGGTTCCAGATGCCAAAATTGGGATAGGCCATGGCCAATTGGATGGTAAAAAGCTAGAACAACTTATGTTGGCCTTTATGAATGGGGAATTCGATGTGTTAGTTAGTACCACCATTGTTGAAAGCGGTCTTGACGTACCTAATGCGAATACTATTTTTATCAATAACGCCAATAATTTTGGATTGAGCGATTTGCACCAAATGCGCGGACGTGTGGGTAGAAGTAATAAAAAAGCCTTCTGTTATTTTATCACACCCGAGTTTTCGGCTATGACTGATGATGCCAGAAAACGTATTACGGCTTTAGAACAATTTACAGAATTAGGAAGTGGTTTCAACATTGCCATGAAAGACCTTGAAATTCGTGGTGCAGGAGATTTATTAGGTGGAGAACAAAGTGGGTTTATCAATGAAATTGGATTTGACACGTACCAAAAAATATTAAATGAAGCCATTGAAGAATTAAAAGATAATGAGTTTAAAGATTTATATCAGGACGATTCAGGAGAAAAAGAATATGTAAAAGACATTACTATTGATTCTGATTTTGAATTACTGTTCCCAGATGATTATGTCAACAATATTTCAGAGCGTTTAAGTCTGTACACACAACTTAACTCCATTAAAAACGAGCAAGAATTGAAGGCCTTTGAGGCTCAACTTATAGACCGATTTGGCGAATTACCGGTTCAAGTTATAGATTTATTAAATAGTGTTCGAATCAAATGGATGGCAAGTAAAATTGGTTTTGAAAAAATTGTAATGAAACACGGTAAAATGGTAGGCTATTTTATTCATGACCAACAAAGTGGTTTTTATCAAAGTAAAGCGTTTACAAAAGTGTTGCAATTTGTTCAAACTAATCCAAACAGTTGCAAAATGAAAGAATCGCAAACACGAAACGGCTTACGTCTATTACTTTCTTTTGAGCCTGTTAAATCTGTTAAACAAGCTTTAACGAAATTACAACCTATAATGGCTTGATTATTGCCAAGAAATAAATAAATTTATATCATGCTAAAACGAGTTATATTTTCAGTTTTTTTATTGCCGAGTATTCTTTTTTCTCAGCACACTATAAAAGGAACATTTACGAATGCGGACGAGTATAAATATGCATTGCTTTATAGAATTTTGCCCGTTTCCAATGAATATGTTGCCAATTCTGAGATTAAAAAAAATGGAAGTTTTGAGTTACAATTAGACTCCACCGCTTCTGCGGGCATGTACAAAATAGTGTATGCCATCCCAAAAGAAGAGTATAATTTTGACATTATTTATAATGCTAAAGAAGATATAGAGCTTACGTTTGATTCGCAAAAAGGGATTAGCTATCAAGCATCCAACGAGAACAAATTGATGATGGGATACACAAGTAGTATGTCGTTAATAAGTAAAAGCATTTCTAATTTTTTCGGACAACAAAGCAAAGACACACTTGCACTGATGACCATTTTCAAAACCCAGAACGATACACAAGCAAGTTTTGAAGAGGCTGCCAAAGGAACCATAGCACTGCAATTTATAAAAGCCAATCGCCCTTATGTTCCAGATAAATTTCAGGACATAAAAACATATATTAAAAACCTGGAAGCTCATTTTTTTGACAATGTGGATTTTAATAATGCGACGCTTCAAAGCTCTAGTTTTTTAGTGGAACGCATGAACAATTATGTGTTCGGAATGATTATGGATTCCAATAATAAAACCGATAATTATAAGAGAAATATAGATTTGTTTTGTCTTGCCATGAAGGATGCGCCGTTGGCTATAAAAAGCAGCTTGCTATTACAGCTATGGCAAAGGATGGTTGATTCTGAATATGATAGTGTGGCTAATTATATTTCTGATACCTATTTAATTGCTATTGCTAAAGCACAAAATGACCAAGTTCTTATTAATGGTTTAATTCAATATAGAAATACGTCTTTACAAAGCAAAGCTCCGGACTTTAGTTTAGATGGCACCGATACTGGAAAAAAGCTAAGCGATTTAAATGGATCTGATTACTATGTTGTTGTGTTTTGGAGCAGTATGTGTTCACATTGCATGCATGAGATCCCTATTTTGGAATCGTTTGTAAAATCCCTTAAGAAAGATCAAATTCAAATTGTAGCGGTGGGTTTAGAAGATGATGATAAAACATGGTCTAAAACAATTAAGGAGTTCCCAGATTTTATTCATGTGATTGGATTAGGCAAATGGAATAATGCTATTGGAAATAAATATGATGTAACAGCAACTCCAACGTATTTTATTTTAGATAAAAACAAACGTATCATTGCGAAACCAGAAGATGTTGAAGCTTTAAAAAACTTTGTGTTAGGGAAACTTTAAGGATTTTTATATCTAGAAATTTAGTGCCGTAAGTTGGGGTCATTATTAAGTTTAGTAATGAGCTTTCAAAAAGTGTAGACTTTTAAAAATGATAAAAGGCATTTTCTAGATGCTCAATTCTGAATTTATTTGCTTCTTTTACAATGGCAATAATATCAAACCGCACTTCAACGTCTAAGTTGTTAACAGTTACATATTCATCAACAGCTTTTACAAGTCTTTGAATTTGTCTAGGTTTTACAAAATCTTGTGGATTTCCAAAATCGGCAGTTGAACGCGTTTTGACTTCAATAATTGCCAGTATATCTTTAAATTGAGCTATAATATCAACTTCGGCTTTGTTAAATCTATAATTACGTTCTATAATACGATAGCCGTGTTTCAAGAGAAAATCTACCGCAAGTTGTTCACCTTTTTTTCCAAGTTCGTTATGTTGTGCCATCTAGCTAAGGTATTAAATGTTTTCAATGTGAGATAATCCCGTTTTAATTGTCGAATAGAGAATTAATTAAAAGATTATTATTACTAAAGAAGCATATCCCTTTACCAATTTCCAAATAAAGTAGTACAAACTGAAAAACGAGCTATAGATAAAGAAAGCATAAAGGCTATTCTTAGTCTAAATCTTGATAGAAAAGAAAGCTTATTTCATTACAGAAATTATTTTTTAGCTTCTTATATGCCATCGTTACCAAACATATCTACTCATTACGGTATTGAATACTAAAATCTCTTTATTTTTTTCCGACCTTTTTTAGCTCGTTTGCGGATTACTTACTTGGAATACCTTGGTTAATTGGCTAGTTTTTTGTATTTTAACAAAGTGCATTTCATCGATTTTGTTATTTAGAATGAGTTAAAATAATCGTTAAAATTATTATCTGTCATTCTATTTTACATATATTTGGCTCTATATTTGCATGCTTTTTTTCAAAACAGCGACAAACCAATGGGATATACTAAATCCGAAATAGAAAAAATAGGCAATACTCTTATATATCTTCAAGAAAAAATAGGTGAGCGAATTTCTAAAACTAAAGCAATAAAACTGCTTTATTTTTTAGAAGAATTTTCTATTAAAAAATACGGCAGGCCATTTTTAGGATTGGAATGGGAAGTATGGCATTTAGGACCAGTTTCTGAAGACTTATATGCCGAAATAAACGAACCATACATGTTGAATGAGCATATTAAGCATTCTCATGTTAATGGTTTAGATGGTTGTTTTATTGAACCTAGACACGCTTTCGTGGATGATGAGTTTTCAGATTCTGATATTCAATTAATGGATATTTTAGTTGAAAATATTGGTCATTTAAGCGCTACTCAATTAATTGATAAAACGCATTTGCCTCATACTCTATGGTATAAAATTGCTAAAGAAAACAATTTATTAGAAAGCTTTGACAATAAATCAAGAACTACAACTGATTTCAAAATCGATTTATCCGAATTACTTTCTCAAGACAAACAAGAAATGTATAGCATATATTTGGAGTCAAAAGAGATAAGTAGGTCATATGCAATGTAATCCTTTTGAAATAGTATATTTCCCTAATTTTATTTTTAAAAACGGAGCAACTCCAAAACCAAAGTTTTTCATAACTTTAAAAAACCTTGATGGCGAAATTATTGTTGTTAGTTTGCCAACATCTAAAGATTTTGTTCCAGATGATATAAAAGTAGAAGGTTGTATTGAATACCCTGATAAATGTATTAGCTGCTTTTGCTTTTTAAAAAATACGGTAATCTGCGCCGAAACTGGTTTTAAATTTATTGTAGACACTTTTATATATGCAAATTCAGTTGACACTTATAGTTTGGCTAAATTAGCAGAACATTATCCAATTAAAGATATTGACTATTTTATTAAAGGCACTTTATCACACCCTTATAAAGCTAATTTATTTAATTGCTTAAAAAACAGTCACGATTTAAAAAGAAAGATTAAAAAAATTCTTTAAAATAGTTCTTTTGCTTCCGACTGTCAGCAATCTGCCTTCCCTCAAAAAATAAAGTTTTCAGTATGTCAATGAACTTCTGAACTGATAAAAAAATACGTTTGGTAACAACACCTATACTTAATTGCTAGTTCAGTTTCTGTTTACGAAAATCCTCTCGGATTTTCTTGTAAGTGTTTATTTGCTATATTAGTGCTTTAATACACAACTAAGCATAGCCTAAACGATGAAAATCTTTAGTTCTGCTTCGGTGGGACTTTTTTATTTCAAATAAATAAGATGTCATTTAAAAGTGTTTTTAATGATATTCATGATTTCACTTAATTAAATAAGCTAAGACACTAATAATAGCTATTATCAAAGTAACGATGAATACAATAACCGCCCAAATAGGATAAATTTTGGCTTGTTTTATCTTACTATCAAAACGATTCTCAAAACTTTTAAGCGAATTTAAATATAATGTCATTTGTCGTTGATGGGTTTTCAATAATAGATTTATACTTGGTTAAATCCATCTTGATTTTTGTGCCTTTTAATTGGGTATTGATTTTTTCTGGTTTTTCAACACCATTTTTAAAGTCATTGATTTCATTGACCATTAAGGCGGTTAATTCTTCAAGTTTTGTCATGATTGCTGTTTTTTTAATTTAATAGGATATGCCTCTATCGATTGCTTTTTTAAGTATGAACTTGGTTATTTTTAAGGCTAGCTTTGGTGTTAGGTCAACTAGTTTATCAGCTAGTTTGATACTTACATTGTTTTCTTTTAAAATACTTTTGCCTTGAATTCCGGTCATCTGTTTTCCAATATTGCCCAACGACATATTCCGATGGATTTCACTGCCTTTTAGATTATGGTCATCAAGTTCAAACCGAAAGCCCTGTAATTTGTTTTGGTTGTTTATCGTTGGAATATTACCTTCTTTGGGCTGTTTTCCCAAAGGGGAATAAATATTGTAAAATCTGAGGTATTCCTGCTTAAAATTTATATGACTCGGAATACAGGTAAACCCATCGTATTTAGGAATTTTACTTAAATGGTCCTTGCCATGGTCTTGTTTTATTGTTTCCATGTTCCAATGCACCAAGATTTCATTAAAATGTCCTGCAACGGTTGGGGCTTTGACTTCTTTATAATACGACGTGCCCACACGTATATAGGGTATATTTTTATAAGAATTGTTTTAGCTCCTTAATTAAAAGTTAAGGTGTTGTTAGTGAATAGTTGAATGATAGTGCTACCTAGTTAACTTTGTGGTGTATGGTATTATTAGCTAGAGCTTCGTTTTGGAGTTCTTGTTGTGATTGGCACTTATTTTGAAGTAGCCAATCCACAAGCTTCTTTTTGTCAAAAAAGAGCATCTTACCATTGGGTTTGGAGTGTGGAATTTTTCCTGAAGCTGTTAGTTTATAGAGATAGCTTCTTGATATACCTGTATAGTCAGAGGCTTCATCAAATGTCAGAACCTCTTTGTTTCCAATAAGTAGTTTTTCTAAACGATCCAATCGTTCTAGGATTATTAAATTGTCCATTTTTATTGTTTTTAAGTTTATAAAATGAACAAAAGCGCTTTTTTTCCCCTTATGGGATGATGGAAATAAAAGTATAAAATAAGGCTATTGAAAGAAAAAAGAATCTCAATTAGTTATCCACAACTATTTGACAAACAACAAAATAAATTATATAGCAACATATGATACGGATTTTTTAGTTCGTAATTTTTTTTTGATGTTATATGATACCAAATGGCATCGTTCTTAATGTCCAAAAAATGACCGTTTTGGGCATATTTTGAGTTATTAACAATGGAATTAAATAAACTATTCATAATTAAGAAAAAACCTGTTTATTTACTAACCTTAAAATATTACTGTATCCTTTTGTCAACCGTTTTTAGATACTTCATTATTCATGACAGGGTTTTTAAGGCTATTTAGTCAACCCTTACAAATAGCACAACTATTTGTCAATCAATATTTTAGTTGATTTTTTTCATAAAAAAGAGTTGCATAAAAGACAGGTTTTTAATACCTTAACGAATAAAACCTTGTCAAATGCGTGCAAAAAAAGCGTCAAAAAACCAATTACATTTTCTGGCCCCAACACTAAAAGAGCAGCTCAATCCAAAACACGAACTTTATCTATTGTCCCATGAAATAGAATGGAGTTATTTTGAAGATGAGTTTAAAGAACTGTATTCCGACAGGGGCCGTCCCGCCCATAGTATTCGATTAATGACCTCATTGTTGATCCTTAAAGCCCTTTACAATTTATCTGACGAAAAATTGGTCGAGGAACATTGGGAGATGAATGCCTGTTTTCAATATTTTTCAGGAGGTCAGATTCAGCAATGGGGGCAGCCCTGTGCGGCAAGCGATCTGGTCCATTTTCGTCAACGTATCGGTGAGCAGGGCGTGGAAAAAACATTAAAACACTCTATAGACAAACACGGTAAGGATGGGAAAGATGCCCATGTCAGCATTGATAGCACTGCCCAAGAAAAGAACATTACCTATCCCACAGACGCTAAACTGCACAAAAAGATCATTGATAAATGTGCCGAACAAGCTAAAAAATCAGGCATCAAACTGCGCAGGAGCTACAAGCGAACAAGCAAGCAATTGGTCAGGGACACCTATAACGGCAACCACCCACCCAAAGCGCAGAAGGCAAGCAAATGCAGCCAAACGCAAACTCAAAACCATAGCAGGTCGTTTGGTCAGAGAACCGGAGCGAAAATTACCTGAAGGCTTTTACAGCACAGAATTAGAGCTTTATAAAAAAGTACTTGCTCAAGAAAAAAACAGTAAGAACAAAATTTATAGCCTGCACGAGCCAGAAGTTTATTGCATGAGCAAGGGAAAGGCTCACAAAAAACACGAGTATGGCTGCAAGGCATCGGTAGTACTTACCCAAAAAACAGGCATTATTGTAGGGGCAATGACCTTTGGCGCCAATGTGTATGACGGGCATACTTTAGAAGATGTATTGGAACAAACCAAAAACCTCACGGGCAAAACACCAAAAACAGCTACCGTAGATAGAGGTTATAAAGGCAAACAAATGGTGGCCAATACACAGATCAACATCCCAAAACCACCACTAAAAAAAGATAGTGAATATCAAAAACGGAAAAAGAGAAAGCATTTTAGACGGCGAGCAGCTATTGAACCCATTATTGGCCACCTTAAATCAGACCATAGGGTAGCAAGGAATTTTCTTAAAGGGCAAACAGGGGATGCTATCAACTTTATAATGGCTGCGGCAGGGTTTAATTTTAGAAAACTGATGAAAAAACTAAAAGAAAACAAACTTTGGCTTTATGCTCAAATTACAATCAAAAGAAATTTTACAAATCAAAAACCCCAGTGTTGTGTTATAAATTACTAAAACCTTTTTTTAAGGGTCGACTATTTATAATTGAAATTCATAAATTCTTCAATTCGATTTCATTTAAACTTTTATGAATATCTTCTTTTTACACATAACATAGCCAAGAAGAACATAAAATATTACAACAGTTATGGCATAAATTAATGAGGAAAATTTTAGACTTAAAAACGGGTGTATAAATAGGGTTTCAAAAAGCCAAGAATGAACATTGTGATTAGAGCCAACTGTTGTTAAATACATAGATTTTGATGTTAAACTTGATAAAAAGTAAATAGTTATCGCGTTCATGCCTACATATTTAAAAACGGTTCCGAAATTATACTGTTTTATGTCCTTCAGGTAATATATAATAGCGAGAATTAAAGTTGCAAAACCACTTGTTACCAATACAAAACTACTGCTCCAAATTGCCTTGTTTATAGGGAAATATATGCTAAAAACATAACCTGAAACCAACAGGCCAAACGCCGCATAAAACAAAAATTTTATTTCTGAAAGTCCATCTAAAAGTTTACCAATTAAAATTCCTGAAATACAAGTGACAATAGCTGGTAAGGTACTAATGATACCTTCAGGATCGTAATCTGGTTGCCACGTGTGTTTTCCTAAAAGATTCAAATCTGTAAAATTTGCCCAATTATTAGGCGCTCTATCAAAGGTTGGCATTATTCCATTTGGATTCGGAAAAGGCATAAAACCTAGGAACAACCAATATCCAATCAAGATAAAAACCGCAATCTCAATCAACCATTTCCAATTACAATTAAGATATAATAGAGACGAAATAAAAAAGACAATTCCAATTCTTTGGAGTACTCCGGGTAATCGTAAGGTTTCAAAATCTGAAACAAATGGAAAATAGGGTAAAAATAAATTAAGAAATAAACCTAAACCAATTAGTTTTAAACTACGAATGCCTATTTTTTTGTGCGTTAAGAAGCTACTCGGTTTATTTTTATATGCGAAATAAATAGAGATTCCGACGATAAATAAAAAGAATGGAAAAACTAAATCGGTTGGTGTTAATCCATGCCATTGGGCATGAAGCAAAGGGGAGTAAACGTTGCCCCAATCACCTGGTGTATTCACCAAAATCATGGCAATTATGGTAAAACCTCTTAAAATATCGACAGATTCAATTCTTTGCGCCATTTATATATAAACTTAGCTATTTTTCAATCCAACTTTATGCCCAAAAAACGCGTAGTAAAGAATGATGATGTAACATGGTAATAAAATCCAGTAGCCAAACGAAGCAGCTTCTGCCATGGCACTAACTTCATTAATACCGCTAGCAATTAAATACTCCTTTTTATTATCTACCAAAGCACCATATAAAGGGGGGATAATGGCGCCACCAGAAATTGCCATAATCAATAAAGCAGAAGCAGTTTTAGTAAATTCTCCTAGGCCAGTTAATGCTAAGGGCCAAATTGCAGGCCAAACCAAAGCATTGGCAATACCTAATGCTGCCACAAAAAGAACGGAAGTGAATCCACTTGTACATACTATACAAAAGGATAAAAAGATTCCTAAAATAGCACTCACTTTTAAAGCTAAGGCTTGACTAATGTATTTTGGTATTAAAAACACCCCTAATGTATAAGTAGCAACCATTGCCATAAGTGTAAATAAAGTAAAAAATTTAGCTTGTTCTACTGGGATATCTAACGAAATTCCATAAGAAATAATGGTGTCGCCAGCAACAACCTCTACGCCCACATACACAAACAGAGCCAATACACCCAGCCATAAATGAGGAAATTGAAAGATACTTGTTTTTGCCTTTTCGCCAGATTCTGAAACCTTTATAGGTTGTGCTTCCACATGAGGTAAAGGTGCTTTCCTAATAAAAAGTCCTAAGACAAATAACACCACTGCCATGGCAATATATGGTGTAACGACACTATCTGCCATAGTATTTAGCAAACTTGCTTTTTCGGCATCATCAACTACGCTTAACTTTTCTTTTATTTCATCTATACCAGATAATAAGATAGTGCCAAAAATTACAGAACCTAGCGCTCCTGCCACTTTATTGGCAATACCCATAATGGCAATTCGTTTTGCGGCACTTTCTATGGGGCCTAAAATGGTAATATATGGATTGGAAGCTGTTTGCAACAATGTCATTCCCATACCTTGTATAAAAATAGCCGTTAAAAACATCCAATAGGTTCTGGCTTCTGCGGCAGGAATAAAAATCAAAGCGCCAATGGCCATGATAATCAATCCTAAGGACATCCCTTTTCTATACCCTATTTTGTTTATTATTCTTGATGCTGGCAACGCCATAACCACAAATGAAATATAAGAAGCCGATGCTACTAAATATGATTGTGCATCGGTAAGCTCATTAATGGTTTTCATAAATGGAATTAGTGCTCCGTTTATCCAAGTTACAAATCCGAAAACAAAAAATAAACCTGCGATAATAAGGATAGGTACTATAGTGCTATTTTTTGTTTGAGATGACATTTCGTGGGTGCTAGACATGATGTTTATTTGAATTAAAAAGGATTAATTATCGTCATTATCGTCGTTAATATTAAAGATGCGCTCTTTTGTTTGTTTGGTGTAATTTCGACCGATAGGTATTTTTCTATTGGAAATTTCGACTGTATTTCCTTCAAGTGCAATTACTTTATTTATTGAAATTGTATATGAACGATGAATTCGCATAAAATTAGATTGTGGTAATTCTTCGGTTATTGCTGTGAGTGATTTATGAACCACATAATCTCCTAATGTTGTAATGACCTTAATGTAATCTTTAAGGCTTTCTATATAAAGAATATCATTTAGGTTTGTTTTGAGGAGCTTTTTATTGACTTTTAAAAAGATATGCGGTTCTTGTTGCAAACTGGCATCGGCCTTGGTATTGCTAACATAAACTTGTTGATATACCTTGTTGAGGGTTTTTAAAAACCTGTCGAATGGGATGGGTTTTACCAGATAATCTAAAATATTAAGTTCGAAGCTTTTAACGGCATATTCACGGTAAGCTGTCGTAAATACAATTAAAGGTTTATAGCTTAGGTTTTCTATAAAAGTAAACCCAGACATTTGAGGCATGTTTATATCTAGAAAAATTAAGTCTATTTTTTCTTGCTCTAAAATTCGATATGCCTTTAATGGATTATTAAAGGTTTCAACTATTTCTATATGATCAAAATCCTTTAAATGGTTTTCAATCACAGAAATTGCCAAAGGTTCATCATCAATAATAAGGCACTTGATTTTCATGATACAGGAATTTTTAAGAACAAATTATATGTATCGCCTTCAACTTTAGATTCTAACATAAAGTTATTTGAAAACAGTAAATTCAATCGTCGTTTGGCATTTTCAATACCAATACCTTGACCACCATCTTTACTGGCTTTTGGGTTAAAACTATTGGCTAAAGTAAATTCTAAATAACCTTTATTTAAAACATCAAAACTCATCCTAATACTCAATTTATCATTTTCATTCATGCCATGCTTAAAACAATTTTCAACAAAAGAAAGCAATAACAAAGGTGGTACGGTAACATCTTCAATATCACCGGTAATATCCATTTCGGCATCCACTCTATCATCAAATCGAAGGCGTTCTATATCAATAAAATTATTAATATGGTTTATTTCAAGAAGTAAATTCGCCTTAGAGCTTTTAACCTCATACAAAATATACTGCATCATATCTGACAATTTAAGTACCAATTTTGGTGCATTATCAGATTTATTTAAAGTGAGTGCATATAAATTATTCAAGGTATTAAAAAAGAAATGTGGTTGTATTTGAGTACGCAAATATTTAAGCTCGGTACTCATTTGAAGTTGAGCCAAATCTTCACTTCTTCTTTTCTCTATAGACCAATCAATGACTAATTTTATGGCGGTTACAAACCCAATTACATATAACTCACCCAGAACTACTGCAATAATATGATTTAATTCCATAAATCTACCTGTGTCTCCTGCCTCTGGCCAAATATTTTTTGTTACCAATAAATAATTAAGACCCGTTCTTACCAAGTATACCATTGCTAACATGAAGGCTAGAAATGAAATATAAGTCCAGTATTTTTTCCGAAGTATGAATTTTGGGATTAAATAAAAGAGGTTCACATAAACCACTATAATATGAATGGGAAATTCAACTAAATTTGATTTTAACGAATACCAATAATCATTAAAATAACTTCCCCACCTTATTACATTAAAAAGGAAGTATCCTAACCAAAAAATAAAATGATATTTGATTGGAATTGTATTACCTGTTTTCTTATTAAATAGTGAAATGATTCTTAAATTTAAGCTTGATAAATTATCAATACTTTATTAATACAAAGCAATTTTAGTGATATATTCATTAATTAACAATAAAATTGTTAATTGTTTATTTTGTTAAAATCACTTATCGAATTTAATATGTTGTCTGTGCGCAAAACCATGTCGTTCATATAAATTTTTTTAAAACTATTTTAATAATGAATAGTTTGGCTTAACTAAAAAACAAAATAATCAAATTATGAAACAAAATTTACGAACACTTTTCTTGTTTTCTTTTTTATTATTGACTGCTCAATTAACCTTTGCGCAAGAAAAAGAAATTAAAGGAACAGTAACTTCCAAAGCAGATGGTATTCCGCTTCCTGGAGTGAATGTATTAGTATCAGGCACTACAAACGGTGCTCAAACAAATTTTGATGGAGAATATACACTAACAGCAAATGTTGGAGATGTTCTAAACTTTTCATTTCTTGGGATGACCAGTTTGCAAATAACTGTTGGGCAATCTAATGTTATTGATGTACAAATGACAGAAGATGCTGAACAACTCAACGAAGTTGTTGTAACGGCTCTTGGTATTAAGAAAGAACGAAAAACGCTTACTTATTCTGCACAAGATGTTAAGGGTGATGATTTAACAAGAGTTAAACAAACTAACCCTATAAATAGCTTGTCTGGAAAGTCAGCTGGTTTAACCATTACAAGAAGTTCATCTGGAGTTGGAGGAGCTACCAAAGTGGTTTTAAGAGGAAATTCTTCTACAAGTAATAATGATCCGTTGTATGTTATTGATGGTATCCCTATGCTCAATAATGGTAATGGACAAAATGGTGAAACTCCTGGAACAAATGTTTTTGGCAGTCAGACTGGAAACAGAGATGGTGGGGATATAACTTCGTTAATTAATCCAGATGACGTTGAAAGTATCACTGTATTAAAAGGTGCATCAGCGGCAGCATTATATGGTAGTCAGGGTGCGAACGGTGTGATATTAATTACAACTAAAAGTGGTAAAGAAGGCGTTGTAAAAGTGAATTTCGCTTCAACTCTTACGGTTGATAATGTTATTTCTTTGCCAGAACTACAAACAGAATATCAATCACTATCTGTTGGAGGTGCTATTACTGAAAACGGAAGAGTAACCGACCCAAAATCTTGGGGAACAAAAACAAACGGGTTATCTAATACCGTTAATGCCTTTTTTAATACAGGCACAACAGCGATACAATCTCTATCGTTAAGTGCCGGAAATAAAGTAGCTCAAACTTATTTTTCGTTTGCGAATACGTCCGCAACAGGTGTGATGCCAGAAAACAGGTTAAATAGAAATGTCTTAAACTTACGAGAAACAGCAAGTTTTTTAAACAATAAAATTCAAGTTTCGGCAAATATAAACTTATCGGACCAACGCATTTGGAATAGACCAGGAAACGGATTGTACTCAAACCCTTTAACAGGGTTGTATCTTAATCCTGTTGGCATAGATCTAAATACCTATAAAAATAAAATTGAATATTTCAATACAAGTACCAATATGATGGATCAATACGCAACATCATTCGATGAAAATATTCAACAAAATCCATATTGGTTAATTTACAGAAATCGCAGTAAAGATATAGCACAAAGAGTTCTTGCCAGTATAAGTGTAAACTATCAAATTAATGATAACTTATCATTACAATCTAGAGGAAGCCTTGATAAATCATTCTTTACTTTTGACAAAAAATTATTTGCTGGTAGCGACTTAACTTTTGTCCCATCAACTGGAAGATATATTCTTGAAAAAACAGAAAATACACAACAATATTTAGACTTAATTGCAAATTATAATAAAGTTCTAACTGAAAATCTTGATTTAGGATTAATATTAGGAACAAGTTTAACAAAATATTCAATTGGAGATCAAATTCTTTTAGATTCTGGTCAACAAGAAGGATTAAGATTCCCAAATGAATTTACTATTGCGAATTTTAAATCGTCCAATGGTATTGCACAAAATGTATCAAATAGAGAAGTGCAATCTGTTTTCGGTGCAGCAAATGTTGGTTACAAAAACATGTTATATTTAGACATAACCGGAAGAATGGATTGGTCTTCTACATTAGTCGATACCGCTTCAAGTTCATTTTTTTATCCATCGGTAGGGTTAACAGGTATATTAACAGAAATGTTCGAAATGCCAAAATCAGTTTCATTTGCAAAAGCAAGAATTTCTTATGCCGAGGTTGGCAAAGATATTCCAGCATATGCTACAATACCTCTAAGAACCATTGGAACCACAAATTCTGGGGGCACTATTGGCTCAGCTAATCAAGCCACATTTGCACCTAGAGAGGGTGAAACTTTAAAACCTGAAAAACAAAAATCTTTTGAAATTGGGACAGAATGGCGCTTTTTAGGAAATAGATTAGGTTTAGACCTTACTTACTACAGCTCTAATACAGAAAATCAAATATTCTTTATTGCTGCACAGCCTAACATTCAAGGATACACACAAAACATAGTAAATGCAGGTAAAATTTCAAACAAAGGAATTGAACTTGTATTAAACGGAAAACCTATTGAAAACGATAACTTTAAATGGAATGCTTCTGTTAACTTTGCTACAAACAAAAACAAAGTTGTTTCAGTTCATCCTTCTTTAGATAATGGAGAAGCTATTTTAACGGCTTCTGGAGTTAATGGCTATGGCTATTCTTTAGTTGAAGGTGAAGATTTTGGTAGTATTCGTGGGCGATCAATTATAAGAAACGAAAACGGATTACCAATTGTTACTGATGATGGTAGCGGAAACTTAGCTTTAGAAGCTACACCTTTTAAAACTATAGCATATGCGCAACCAGATTTTACCTTAGGTATAAGTAATACATTCGATTATAAAAACTTCTCTCTTAATGTTTTATTAGACGGTAAATTTGGTGGAGATGTTGTAAGTGTTACAGAAGCTATTAATGATTTTTATGGTGTATCTCAAGCATCTGCAAATGCAAGAAACACTAATGGCGGTATGATTAACGTAGTTACCACTACAGGAGCAAACGCACAAATGACCGCACAAGATTACTATACTAAATCAGGAGGTAGGGCTGGATTGTTAGGTGAATATGTATATAGTGCAACTAACGTAAGTTTAAGAGAACTATCTTTAGGATACAACTTGCCTAACCCTGGTGAATTCTTTGAATCCATAAAGCTTTCATTAATTGCAAATAACCTGTTTTTCATTTATAAAGATGCGCCTTTCGACCCAAATATTGCTTCTAGTACAGGTGTCGGATTACAAGGAGTAGACATCTATGGGCAACCTTCAACAAGAAGTATCGGGTTAAACATTAATTTAAATTTCTAAAAAAATGAAAAATATATTTAAATACGTACTAACTTCTTTAACAATAATTAGTTTAACAAGTTGTACTAATGATTTTGAAAAAATAAACACCGATCCAAACGGGATTACAGAAGCGAGTTTAACTCAAATGAACAACAATGTTGGCAACGAGTTTGGCCCCATGTTTTTAAACGTGTTCAATGCAACACCTGCATGGAACTACCAATTACAACAAGGCCTTATTGGTGATGTGTTCTCAGGTTACATGACGCCTCCAACACCATTTGCGGGAAATGTAAATAATATGACATATGCTTTAGTGGACGGATGGAATGGTTTTCCATGGAGTGATGCCTATGGAAACATAATGCCACAAGCATTAAATGTTAAAAATGCCGTTGCATTAGGTGGAGACCCGAACGGAATTAAGTTTGAATATCTAGCGAATATTATTAAAGTAACTGCTATGCATCGCGTGTCTGATATTTACGGTCCTATACGCTATGCAAAGTTTAACGATTTTAGTACGACAGGTCAATACGACCCACAGGAAGTAGCTTATCAAGCATTCTTCGATGATTTAGGGGCGGCAATAGACGGATTAGAGGCCTTTCAAAGCGATGTTCAATTTGTTCCTTTCGATATGTCTAATTTAGCAGGAGATATAGCTAAATGGAGGCAATTTGCAAACAGTTTAAGATTGCGTTTAGCAATTCGGGTATCTAAAGTAAGCCCAATATTGGCAAAAACACAAGGAGAACTTTCATTGGCAAGTAATGCAGGTTTAATGACTTCTTCCGATATGGTTATAAATACTGGATTTCCCCATCCTATTACGGTAATTAGTGGTTCTTGGGGAGATATTAGAATGGGAGCCGAAATGGAATCTATTTTAACGGGGTATAATGATGAAAGAGTTAAATCTTATTTTAATCCTACTACCGATGCATTATACGCTGGACAGTACAAAGGTATTAGAATGGGAATCGATATAAGTGCCAAAGGGCAATATTTAGATCTTTCTTCTATTGGAAGTGTCATTGATGGCGATAAAATTACCTGGATGACAGCAGCTGAAGTAAATTTTTTAAAAGCTGAAGCTTCATTACGCGGATGGACAGGTGCAGGAGATGCCAAAACCAATTATGAAGCAGGTGTTACGGCATCATTTACCCAACATGGCGTATCTGGTATCGCTGCCTATTTAGTTGATAACACAAGTACTCCAGCTAATTTTGTCGATACTTTAAACCCAGCAAATAATATTGCTTATGCCAGTACTGTGAAAATTGCATACAATAGTACAGGAACAAATGAAGAGCAGTTAGAGCAAATAATTACTCAAAAATGGATTGCTATGTTTCCCGATGGGCAAGAGGCTTGGTCTGAATTTAGACGTACAGGCTACCCGAGAATTTTTCCAGTAGTAGTTAATAACAGTGGAGGAAAAATTGATACAAATATCCAGATTAGAAGAATCAATTTTGTAGAAAACGAAATAAACACTAATGGGGCTAATGTTCAAACAGCAATTGGTTATTTAAATGGCCCAGATAACGGTGGCACCCGCTTATGGTGGGACACCGGATTACCAAATTTTTAAATTAGTTTAGTTTTAGTTTATTGTAATGCAAACGGGAAATTTAGCTTTCCCGTTTGCTTTAACTAAAGTCATTTACCACAAAATAGTATTACTGTGAAAATTGCAGATCATAAAAACATAGCGTACACACAAGCAGGAAAATTTGAAGAAACGCGTTTTGAAAAAATACACAATGTTATTTTCAACGAGTCTAACGAAGCTTCTATTCTGGTTGCTCAAGAAATTGCAGAACTAATAAGAGAAAAAGAAGCTCAAAATAAACCATGTGTTTTAGGTTTGGCTACGGGTTCTTCACCTATAAAGGTTTATGAAGAACTTATAAGAATCCACAAAGAAGAAGGCTTAAGCTTTGCAAACGTCATCACTTTCAACCTAGATGAATACTACCCAATGGATAAAAATAACATCCAAAGTTATTTTTACTTCATGCATGAGCATCTTTTCAATCATATTGATATTTTACCTGAAAATGTAAACATTCCAGATGGAAAGGTTAGCGCTGAAGATTTATATCAGTCCTGCATTGATTACGAAATGAAAATTAAGGCTGTTGGAGGTTTGGATTTTCAACTTTTAGGAATTGGGAGAACGGGTCATATTGGGTTTAACGAACCTGGGTCTCATCTTAATTCTGGCACAAGAAGTATTACTTTAGACCATATTACAAGAGTTGACGCAGCACCTGCCTTTTTGGGTATAGATAATGTACCAAGAAAAGCCATTACTATGGGAATTGGTACTGTACTTGGTGCAAAACGCATTGTGCTTTTGGGTTGGGGTGCCAATAAAGCCGAAATTCTTAAAGAAACCATTGAAGGTGAAATAACGCCAGAAGTTCCAGCGACTTACTTACAACATCACAATAACACCACTTTTATAATTGATGAAGGCGCTTCCTCTGAATTAACACGTGTAAAAACACCATGGCTGGTTACAGCTTGCGTTTGGGATGAAACTTTAAAATTGAAATCGGTGGTTTGGCTTTCTGAACTTTTAAATAAGCCCATTTTAAAATTAACTGATAAAGATTATAACAATAATGGTATGTCTGGTCTTCTTACTGAAGAAGGAACCGCGTATGATTTGAACATTAAAATGTTTAATAAACTTCAGCATACTATTACTGGTTGGCCTGGTGGAAAACCAAATGCTGATGATTCTAACAGACCAGAACGTGCCAATATTCCTAAAAAGAGAGTCATTATTTTTAGTCCACACCCAGATGATGATGTTATCTCTATGGGTGGAACATTTGACCGTCTGGTAGAACAAGGTCATGATGTTCATATAGCATACCAAACCTCTGGAAATATTGCTGTTTCAGATGAAGAAGCATTGAAATTTGCTGAAATCACTCAAACTTTATGTCCAAATTGTGAAGAAACTCAAAGCATTATTAACTTCTTAAAAATAAAAACTGATAATGATATTGATTCCAATGAAGTGAGACAATTAAAAGGATTAATAAGAAGAAGTGAATCATTGGCCGCAACTAGATATTTGGGACTTAATGATGAAAACGTTCATTTTCTTGATTTACCTTTTTACGAAACAGGAACCATTAAAAAGAACAATATTACAAAAACTGATATTGCACTCATGAGTGGGTTAATTTCTGAGATTAAACCGCATCAAATTTATGCTGCAGGCGATTTAGCAGACCCACATGGCACACATAAAGTATGTTTAGACGCTTTGTTTAGTGCTTTAGAGGAGTTGAAACATAACAAATATATGGACGATTGTTGGGTGTGGTTATACCGTGGTGCATGGCACGAGTGGGAATCGTACCAAATTGAAATGGCAGTACCAATGAGTCCAGACCAAGTACTTAAAAAACGGCATGCCATATTTTATCATCAATCGCAAAAAGACGGTGTGATGTTTCAAGGTGGAGACTCCAGAGAATTTTGGGTGCGTGTTGAAGACAGAAACAGACTAACAGCTAAAAAATATAACGATTTAGGTTTGGCAGATTACGCAGCCATCGAAGCTTTTAAACGTTATCATTTTTAAAATATCAAGAATGAAAAAACAGCTTTTCCTTTTTATACTTTTTAGTGTTTTTGGTAAACATTTAGTTTCTCAAAATATACTATCAGAATCATACAATTTGATGCCTTGGCCTCAAAAAATAAAAGAAAACGCTGCTAAGTTTATTATTAATAGCGACGTTACGATTTCAATTCCCAAAGAAGATAAAGGACGTGTTCGTAATGCCGCTGTTAATTTTTTAAGACGCCTTACAAATAGAACAGGCGTGTTTTTAAATGAAGGATTCCCAATAATTGACAAAAAAAGCAATATAAATATAACATACAACAGTATTTCCAAACTTAGCATCAGGACTGACGAATCTTATGAATTGACAGTTAATGATACCATAATTGATATCAAAGCAAAAACCGATGTTGGAGCGCTCAGAGGTTTGGAAACCTTATTACAATTAACCCAAAACAACGACTCAAGCTATTATTTTCCGGGAGTTCAAATAACAGATGCTCCCAGATTTGTATGGCGTGGATTAATGATTGATGTGTCAAGACATTTTATGCCAATTGGTGTTTTAAAACGGAATTTAGATGCCATAGCTTCGGTTAAAATGAATGTGTTCCATTGGCATTTAACAGACGACCAAGGGTTTCGTATTGAATCAAAAGTATATCCAAAACTTCAAGAATTAGCTTCAGATGGTCTTTATTACACCCAAGAACAAATAAAAGACGTTGTTGCTTATGCCTATAATTTAGGAATTCGCGTGATTCCAGAATTTGATGTTCCTGGTCATGCTTCCGCCATTTTAACGGCTTATCCTGAAATAGGAAGTAAAGATGATTACACATATCATATTGAACGCTATTCAGGTGTATTTGACCCCACTTTAAACCCTACAAAAGACCTTACTTATAAATTCCTTGAAAATTTATTTACTGAAATGGCACCTTTATTTCCAGATGACTATTTTCACATTGGAGGTGATGAAAACGAAGGAAAACATTGGAATGAAAACCAAGATATTCAAAAATTCAAAAAAGAACATAACTTAAAAACAAATCACGATTTACAGACCTATTTCAATATTAAACTTGAAAAAATTCTAGAGAAATTAGGTAAAAAATTGATGGGTTGGGATGAAATCATGACGCCTAATATGCCAACATCTGCCGTTATACATTCTTGGCGCGGGGAAAATGAGGGCCTTACTAAAGAAGGCACTTTAATTAGTGCCGCTAAAAAAGGCTATCAAACGGTGCTATCCAATGGGTATTATATTGATAGAATGGAGTCGGTTGAAAAGCATTATTTAGTGGACCCGACAGGAAATGCTCAATTAACTGAAAAAGAATTTTCGCGTGTTTTAGGAGGTGAAGCAACCATGTGGAGTGAACTGGTAACATCACTTACCATAGATTCCAGAATATGGCCTAGAACCGCCGCCATAGCAGAACGTTTTTGGTCTCCACAAAATATTAACAACGTTGCCAATATGAAAAAGCGCCTTAAAGATGTATCCTATAAATTAGAAGAATTAGGGCTGACCCATATTAAAAACAGAGATGTTATTTTAAGAAGTATGACTAATAATCAAGACATTTCTTCGCTTATAACTTTATCTAAAATTTGCGGACCTTTAAAAGTCTACGCTAGAAATAAAGATGGTATTGAATACAAATCCTTCTCGCCTTTTAACCTGTTTGCCGATGCTTGCGTTGCGGATGCTGAAGATGCTTCAGTTTTTAATGAAGCTGTAAATCAGTTCATAAAAAACCCGAATCAAACAAATTCTAATCTGGTTTTATCATATTTAAATACTTGGGCAAATAACCATGTTGAATTTAATAAGTTGAATAAAAACCCGAAAATCAACCCACTAAAAAACCTTTCTATTAACCTTTCTGAAGTGGCTCAACTTTTATCAAAATCAATTGAAAGTAAAGAATTAAAAGAAGAAAATGTAAATAAAATTAAAAATGGCATTAAAACTTTAAGCACCCCTTTTGTAGATGTTGAAGTTGTAATAGTGGACTCTTTAAACTCATTAACAACTTATTGTGAAATACATTATTTAATAAAATAAAAAATTGTGAAAGCGTCCATTAAACATTTTTTGTCTCCAATGAAAATCTTAATTGCATCACTTTTTATTGTGTTGAATGGGTGTCAAAATCAGAAAGAATTAGAATCTACTACCTTATTTAGCTTAATTGATAATCAACAAACAAATATTCATTTCAGTAATACAGTAAAGGAAGATTTGTATTTTAACTTTCTAAATTACTCTTACATTTATAATGGAGCTGGGGTTGCAGCGGGCGATATTAACAACGATGGGCTTCAAGATTTATACTTCACTTCCAATCAAAATTCAAATAAATTATACTTAAATAAAGGCGATTTTGAATTTGAAGATATCACACAAGAGGCTCATGTTGAAGACGAATTGGGCTGGACAACGGGAGTTACTATGATTGACATCAATAATGATGGTTGGTTGGATATTTATGTATGCAAATCGGGCTCATTAAATAATAATGAACTTAGAAAGAACAAGTTATTTATTAACCAGAAGAACAACACGTTTAAAGAAGAAGCCGCAAAATATGGCTTAGACCATTTCGGGTTTTCAACGCAAGCCTATTTTTTTGATTATGATAACGACTCCGATTTGGATATGTATTTAGTCAACCATCGTCCAGATTTTCAAAACAACACAAGCATAAATCCTATTGTTCAAAACCAAAAAGAACCTTATAGTTCCGACCAATTATTCAGAAATGATGGTGGTAAGTTTACTAATGTTACTATTCAATCCGGTATAGAAAACAAAGCTTGGGGTTTAAGCGCATCTATAGGCGATTTTAACAACGATAATCTTCCAGACATATTTGTAGCAAACGATTTTTTAGAACCTGATTTTTTATACATAAATCAAGGTAATGGCACATTTAAAGACGAAGCTTTAATACGTTTCAAACATATTTCTGCTAATAGTATGGGATCAGATTATGCAGATATTAATAACGATTTAGAACCTGATTTAATTGTTTTAGATATGATGGCGGAAGATCATATTCGAAGCAAAGAAAATATGGCGAGTATGAGTACAAGTAATTTTAATTTGTTGGTAGACAGTGGGTATCATCACCAATATATGTCGAACATACTTCAACTTAATAATGGCAACGGCACTTTTAGCGACATTGGGCAATTGGCGGGCATAGCAAAAACTGATTGGAGTTGGGCGCCGCTTATAGCCGATTTTGATAACGATGGTTACAACGATTTATTGGTTACCAACGGCATTGAACACGACCTTTCGAATCAGGATTTTAGAAACCAAATGAAAATCAATATTCAAAATCGAAAAAAAGTGTCTTTAGACCAAGCCATTGGTATGATGCCATCGACTAAATTGAGTAATTATATATTTCAAAATGGCAAAGATTTAAACTTTAAAAACACGACTAAAGATTGGGGTTTTGATAAAAAAGTAAACTCAAGTGGCGCAGTTTATGTTGATTTAGATAATGATGGCGATTTAGATATTGTTTTAAATAATCAGCAAGATGAAGCATCCGTTTATAGAAACAACGCAGCCAATAACTACATTTCTTTTTTGCTTGAAGGTTCTGATAAAAACAGAAATGGCATTGGCGTTACTATCAAAATTTATGCTGAAGGCTTACAACAATCTAAAACGCTTTTTCTTAGCCGAGGCTATCAATCTTCAGTCCCAAATAGTTTGAATTTTGGTTTGGGAAGCACTAATCAAATTGATAGTATTTCCGTTTTATGGCCAGATAACAAAACTCAAACTATTACAAATACAAAGGTTAATAAAACCATTACTATTTCATATAAAAATGCCACTTTAAAACCCATTGAAAATTCGAAAAATAAAGGGTTGTTTGAGAATATAGAACCTTCAAGTATTGGAATCACTTTTCAGCAAAAAGAAGATAATTTTAATGATTTTGATTTGCAATTATTACTACCTCAAAAACAATCGGAAAAGTCTTCTCCACTTGCAGTTGGTGATGTAAACAATGATGGTTTAGATGATTTTTTTGTTGGGAACGCAAAAGATGCCGTTGCTTCATTATACATTCAAAAAGCCAACGGAACTTTTGAAGAAACAAACCAAAGTTTATTTAATTCTGAAAAAGTATTTGAAGATACCGATGCGAAATTTGTAGATATTGATAACGATAACGACCTCGATTTATACGTGGCTTCCGGAGGCTATGAAGTTGAAAGAGGCAACAAATTATTGCAAGACAGATTATACATAAATAATGGCAAAGGAATCTTTAAAAAAGCAAAATTGCCAGACATGTTAAACAATACAAAAAAAGTGATTTTTTCCGATTGGGATAACGATGGCGACCAAGATGCTTTTGTAGCTGGAGGCGTTATTCATGGTAAATATCCATTAGTTTATAAATTGTCTTTATTGGAAAATATTAATGGCACATTTAAAGATGTTACCGCTAAAAAAATTCAAGATGTATCAAGTTTACAAATGGTAAATGACGCTTTGTTTTCAGATTTTGATAAAGATGGCGATTTAGATTTAATTGTTGTTGGCGAATGGATGCCCATTGTGTTTTATGAAAATACCGAAAATACATTTAAGAAAAAGGAAATTTCAGGAATTACTGATATTAACGGTTGGTATCAAACTATTATAGAAGCTGATATTGATAATGATGGTTTGCCCGATTATTTAATTGGAAATTGGGGAGAAAACAACAAATTTCATCCAACAAAAGAGAAGCCATTACATATTTATGCCGATTATTTTGATGAAAATAAAACCTTTGATATTGCATTGAGCAAGGTTTCTAAAACAGGCGATTTAATTCCTGTTCGAGGGAAAGAATGCTCCTCACAACAAACGCCTTTTATAAATGAAAAACTAAAAACATATAAGGATTTTGCAGCTTCTACTTTGTCAGATATTTATGGTGAAGAAAAACTAAGCAAAGCGCACCATTTTAAAGCTCAAAGTTTTTCTTCAATTCTATTAAAAAACAAAGGAAATGGCGAATTCGAAATCAGAAATCTTCCTGTCTATGCGCAATTTAGTCCTACTTTAAGTTTTGAAACACATGATATAAACAATGATGGATATCTCGATATATTTGGGGTCGGAAATGCTTTTGATGCAGAAGCTGAAGCCATTCGTTATGATGCCTCTAAAGGATATGTGCTTTTAGGTGATAAATCAGGAACATTGATTTATAACAACGATTCAAGTTATTTTAATGACAATGAAGCAAAATCCATTCATAAAATAATAATTAACAAAGAAGTTCATTTTATTATTTTGAATAAAAACAGCTATTTAAAAATTTTAAAGATTAAAAAATGAATTCATCGACACAAGAGTCATTTGTTAATTCAACTCAATATTTCGAATTAACAAATACGGAATCAATCCCTAATAAAAGATTATACAAAAAATTTATAAATTGGGTAAGTGGAGAATTTGAACTTTTTTTACAAGATAATCTTCACGGCTTACAAATATTTTTCCCTGGAGGCTGGTTTAACATTAATGAAATTGAAACAGATAAAGATGCTTTTGAATTTGAAATAGTTGTAAAAAGCAAGTATGAGCAAAAAGGGATTCAAATAAATGTACAACTAAAGGCTATTTTAAATCATATATTAAAGCTTAAATTAACAATTTTTCATGATTGATTATATAAATGACTCTTCAAAATACAATTTATTAAAATAACCCGCTGCGCATTTTAAATAATGCTAGTTTTGATGTTATTAATATTTCTATCAAATATAAATTTGTTAATGTATTGAACCACTGTTAAAGCTGTTATTTTTGATAGTATTCTAGTTTTAAATCCTTTAAAAGACTTAGCATAATTACGTCTTATCATAAACTGGTCACATAGTTGCGAGAAAAGTGTTTCTATTCTTTTTCTTTTCTTTCTAAACACATAAGGCTGCTTTTTATAATCTTTTTCTAAGTACATGACAAAAAATAAAATATATTCGTATTAGATTGATTTTCAGCATTTAATAAAACTCCAGCTAAGAAATTCAGTCCATATTTAAAAATGCTTTTAGCTTTTCTGCCGTGTTTTTTGATAGTTATGGGATTTATCTGGTGCAAGTATATTCCAATTTTATAACACCACACAAAGGCTATCATAACGAGTAAAATCAATTTTCTATTCTCTCAATATCTTGTAGATGCGTTTTTTCAATATCAAATCCACTAGATTTCATTGCCTTAAAACACATTTCAATTTGCCATCGTTTTTGATAGTCTTCTTGTGCATTTTCAGGTTTATTAAATGATATGATGATTAAAAAATCTTGTTTTAAGTTCTTTGGGTTTAGCTTGCAACCAGACAAATAACAAAGCTGCCCATTTACCCTCACAATCTTGTTGTAATGTACAAACTCATTGGTTTTAAATCTATTAAACAGATGAGAAGCTTTGATTTCTTTGTTTTTATGTGGTAGAAACACCTTGAAATTATTACGGATGCGGATGTAATATCTAATCTTATTTCTGTTTAAAAACGCTAACCAGTCTTTACCCACAAATTCTCTGTCAGCAACAACAGATTCAATGGCTTCTTTGCCGAAAAGATGAATAAATCTATTGATCAGATCGATACGTTCCCGACTGTTAGAATTTCCTCTTTTATCAAGCATTGTGAACAATAACGGAAAAGCAACACCTTTATAAACAATTCCAAGCATGAAAATATTAATATTGGTTTGGCCAAACTTCCAGTTCGTTCTATCAATGCTTAAAATGAACTTGTCTTGGGCAGGAAGAAGATTAAAAACAAGACGCGCTATAAGATTTGAATCCAAACTATAGCTTGCGATAAAGCGTTGTATGCGCCGCAAGGACGAATCTGGATCTGATTGGGCATCAAAAGCATTGGCAAGCTTCTCGAAAGTAACTGTTTGCACTTTGCACAAAGCAATAACAAAATGTGAAATGAGTTTTAGTCTTGCTAAATTGATTTTACCTTGTAAATGAGTGTTCAGAACTGAAGTTAATTCACTATTTTTAGTGACTGCATTGGTTTTCTTCATTAGAAAAATAAGTCGAATTATTCATCTAATATACTGAAAATCAATGCTTTATTTTAATTAATTAATACTTAATTTGCTCATTTTCAATGAATTATATTTTTGTCATGTACTAAAAATCTTTTTGATTATTTCTCATAGGTGTACTTAGGGTTATGTTATAGGTTTCAAACAAATTGAGTTGTATTTCTGTTGATAAATAACCTCTATCTCCTATTAAAGTACAATCGCTTATTTGTGATTTAATATCCTTGAGATAATTGATATCGTGAACCGAAGCAGGACTCAAACCAATACTTTGAAAAACACCATTTACAGAGCAAACTGCATGTAATTTATAGCCATAATAATTAGAACTTTGTGCGGCACAATAGTCTTTGTCTGGAAAAGCATAAGCGTCTTCTTTACAAATTTTTGAACGAGAGCTTCGTGATAATTTACAAACCTCTAGAGGCATACTATCTACAACAAAATAATCTTCAAACTCATTAAAATGAGAAGCTAATTTTAACCGAATACTATTAAGCTCATCAGCTAATCTTCGCCTTCTTCTATTATAAACGCTTCGATCTATTTTTGAGGAAATTACCTTTGGAAGTTTCCTAAATAAATCACTTTCACTGTCTATTCCCATAAATTCAGCTGTTAAACTTAGGCTTATAAGTTCCAAATCGCTCAACTTTGGTTGTCGTCTTTGATATGTTAAAAGTTGTTCTTTTGATATTTTTTGTAATACTTCCAATATTCTTTCGTAATTTGCATTTAAGTTGTTCATATTTAATGTTTTATAGCTAAAACAATTTACTGATTATCAGTAAGATGAACAACTTTTTTCTTTTAAATCATAATGCACAACGGGTTAAAATAAAATAATTACAAGTTGTATTAATTATCACTATTGTCCGAGAAAAGAATTAAGACCGCTTCACTACTAGAACAAAGAACAAAGACTCAATCCGTAAAGGGTTGAAAATATGGAAATTAAAATTTTAAATTAGCCTAAATTGTTTTAGTTTAAAAACTTTTCAGAGAATTTAAAAAATGAAGGTTCGTATGAACCGAAACGTTGGAAAACCTTTATATACTTATATTTTACTAAGTCGCATAAATTTTAATCGGACACTAATGATTAATTATAAATAATTCGTATCAAATTGATACAAATTTAATTAAATGCCTCTTTTGCGTGCAAATTGCATGCAAATTAAAAAGGCTTTAAAAGATGAAATCTTCTAAAGCCTTGCTATCACAAGTGGAGAAGATGGGGCTCGAACCCACGACCTCTTGGCTGCCAGCCAAGCGCTCTAGCCAACTGAGCTACATCCCCAACTATTATTTTAATCCACTTAAAACGAGCACTGGGATGTCACTTGAAAAATCCTTTTTCAAAATCACATTCTTTTCCCATTTTTTAGTGAAAAATCCTCTTTTACGTCTTACCACACATAACATATCTGGATTATTGGATTCATAATGTCTTAAAACTCCTTGAAATGTTGTTGCATTTTCAGTGGTCGATATATCATCAACTAATGCTGTTAATTCTTCATTCACATTAAAATCACCTTCGTTATGATATGGGGTTTTTACTAATAATAGATTGATTTTACACTTAAATTTTTCTTTTAGTAGTTTAAGCGGATCCAAAACATGTTCCTTTTTAATAATAGCCGACTTCATAGCCATTAATATATGCTTGGTAGGATGAAAAACATAACCTTCTGGTACTATAAGCGATGCAGGTCCTTTCATCTGTTTTATTATTTTCCCCGATGTTTCTCCCAAAAAAACATCATCATTCACTGAATTGGTTCTAGGTTGAATTAAAATTAAATCAATATTTGCAATTTTACAGACCAACTCTATAGTATCAACAAATTTTCCTTTTAATGCTTTAGCAACTACCTCAACATTTTTTGTGTCAATTTTTGAAATAAGATCATTCAAATAATCTTTACTTTCGCGTTCAATAATATGATCTAAATTAATCATTGTTCCCGCTTTTGTATATACTTTATATATCTGTACTAAATAAAGTTTAGCCCCAAAGTATTCAGCAAAATCTACAGCATATTGTAAATGACTAAGCGTGTTTGGCGAGGTTCCAACTGGTACTAATATATTTTTCATCTGTGAAATTTTAAACAATAAATTTACAATAAAAATGTTATGCAAAAGTAATCAATTATTCGTTTCGATAATTACCTAAAGAAACAGTTTACTTAATATATTGCACTTTATTAAAAATCCCTAAATTTGAAAAAATTATGAAACCATGAATATCTTAAGATTTATTAGTGGAAATGGCTTATTTCTTTTATTGGGTTTAGTCCTAATAATCGTCTATTTTATAAACAGAAGAAAAAGAAGATAGTATCTTTGCACTGGAAACACCTTTACTAATGAGCAAAATCCGAATTACGAAACAATTTTCATTTGAAACTGGACATGCCTTATATGGATATGATGGAAAATGTAAAAATGTACATGGACATAGTTATAAGCTTTTTGTCACAGTTATTGGAGAACCAATAAAAGATCGATCGAATGTAAAATACGGAATGGTAATTGATTTCGGGGACTTAAAAAAAATTGTAAAAGAAGAAATTGTAAATGTGTTCGATCATGCAACTGTTTTTAATAAAAACACACCACATATTGAACTTGCTAAAGAGTTGAAAGACAGAGATCACAATGTGTTACTTGTTAATTATCAGCCTACCAGCGAAATGATGGTGATTGATTTTTCTAAAAAAATAAAGAGCCGTTTGCCTAATCATATTATCCTTCATTCCTTAAAATTACAAGAAACTGATACCTCGTATGCGGAGTGGTACAGAAGTGATAATGAATAGTCCTAAACACATAACCATTCCGAAAGGTAAAAAAATATACTTTGCTTCCGATAATCATTTGGGAGCCCCAGCATATGAAGTATCGTTGCCTAGAGAGAAAAAATTTGTTTCTTGGTTAGATGAGATAAAACAAGATGCTGCTGCTATTTTTCTTTTAGGGGATTTATTTGATTTTTGGTTTGAATATAAAACCGTTGTTCCAAAAGGATTTACAAGAACTTTGGGGAAATTGGCTGAACTAAGTGATTCCGGAATTCCTGTTTATTATTTTGTTGGAAACCATGATTTATGGATGACTGATTATTTTGAAAAAGAACTTAATATCCCTGTTTACCATAACCCTAAAGAATTCATATTAAATAACACCTTGTTTTTTATAGGGCATGGTGATGGTTTAGGCCCTGGCGACAAAGGCTATAAACGGATGAAAAAAGTGTTTACCAATCCTTTTTTTAAATGGCTGTTTAGATGGATACATCCAGATGTTGGCATGCGTATTGGACACTATTTGTCGGTAAAAAACAAATTGATTTCTGGTGATGATGATGCTAAATTTCTGGGAGAAGACAAGGAGTGGTTGGCTCAATACAGCAAGAAGAAGTTAGAAGAAAAACATCGTGATATTTTTGTTTTTGGCCACCGGCATTTGCCCTTGGAAATTAGTATTTCAAATAATTCAAAATACATCAATCTTGGAGACTGGATAAGCCATTACACGTATGGAGTTTTTGATGGTGAGACGTTTGACCTTAAAAAACATTAATCCCTTTCGTGATCCTCAATGTCTTTGGTTAGGTCTAATTTTCTAAATGAAGGAGACACAATTCCCGTAGTCACAACTGTGATTAAAGTCATCGTTCCTCCAAATACAACAGCGGTAACGGTTCCCATAAGTTTAGCAGTTAATCCGCTCTCAAAAGCCCCTAATTCATTTGAAGAACCTACAAACATGGAGTTTACAGAAGCGACTCGGCCTCGCATATGGTCTGGTGTTTTTATTTGTAATATAGTTTGGCGTATCACCATTGAAACCCCATCAGTCACGCCGCTAAAAAACAATGCTATCACTGAAATCCAGAAAATTGAGGACAAGCCAAATACAATAATGCAAACACCAAATCCGAAAATAGCCCCCAAAAGTTTCATGCCGGCATTTTTGCTAATGGGGATGTATGCGGTAACCAACATGGTCAAAAACGCTCCAACAGCAGGGGAGGCTCTTAAAACTCCAAAGCCTTCTGAGCCTACTTTTAAAATATCTTGAGCAAAAATAGGCAATAACGCTACAGCGCCTCCAAATAAAACGGCCACCATATCTAAAGTTATTGCGCCTAAAATAGCCTTTGTTTTAAAAACAAAATAGACACCTTCCTTCAGACTTTTTATAATGGGTTCGCCTAATTTTGGATTTAATATTGGTTTTTTCTTAATCTGTAATACAATAAACAATGATAAAAGGATCAATCCAAATATGATACATAGTGACCAATGCACACCAATCCATCCAATAGAGAAACCTGCAAAGGCAGGTCCCAATACAGAGGACATTTGCCATGTAGAGCTACTCCATGTTGCTGCGTTAGAATACAGCTTTTTAGGAACAATAAGTGCCATTAAAGAAAAAATAGTAGGCCCAAAAAAGGACCGCAAAAAGCCCCCAAAAAATACTAGGGCATAAATTGAATATAATATAGATTTTGTAGACCAGTTAGATACTATTTTTGGCCAGGTCAATAAAAAAAGACCAAAACCAATAAGAGAAAAAGCGGCAATACAAGTCGCCAAAAGATTTCGTTTTTCTCTTTGATCTACAATATGTCCAGCAAACAGAGCCATTGTAAACGCTGGAATAATTTCCATTAGGCCAATAATTCCAAGTGATAACGGGTCTTTAGTAAGACTATAGACCTCCCATTCTATGACTATAAATTGCATAGACCAACCAAAAACCAGTACAAATCTGAGCAATAAAAAAATATTGAATTCTTTTATTCTCAATGCGGCATAAGGATCGTTTTTTATCATTTAATTAGAATCCTGAGCTTTAATATCTCGTAATTTAAGCTGCAAACTTCTATTGCCTTGCCATTCGTTTTCATCAATAGAATAAACAGCTTTAAATAGTTTGTTGTCAGAAATTAAATTGTATTTATCACCCATACCAAAACCAATGGCAACAAAACCATTTAATTTTTTTTGAGCTACAGTCATTCTTAAATGGGTTTTATCATCACCAACACATTTTCCATAACCGGTGTCCTTCAAATTTTCTGTCATAAAAACTGGCACCATGTTTTCTGGACCGAACGGAGCAAATTGTTTAATAATTCTGTAAAACTTAGGGGTAATATCTTTTAAATCGATTTTAGCATCGATTTTAATTTCTGGAATCAATAAAGATCTATCGATCGTTCTTGAGACCTCATCTTCAAAAGCTTGTTTAAACGCATGATAATTCTCTTCTTTAAGTGTTAAACCAGCTGCATATTTATGTCCACCAAATTGGTCAATATGTTCGCTACACGCTTCTATTACATTATAAATGTCAAAATCCCTTACTGAACGGGCCGATGCCGCGAGTTTATCTCCACTTTTAGTAAAGACCAAGGTTGGCCTGTAATAGGTTTCTGTTAATCTTGAAGCTACAATCCCTATAACCCCTTTATGCCAATCTTCCTGATAAACAACCGTAGTGATATTGTTTTCTTCTCTGTTTGCCACGATCTGTTTAAGTGCTTCTTCTGTAATCCGTTTATCTTCTTCGCGTCGTTCTAAATTATACGTATCAATTTCACCTGCGTATTGCAAGGCATTTTCATACTCTGTTTCAAGCAATAAGGTTACTGCATAATTTCCGTGTTTCATTCGTCCTGCAGCATTAATTCTTGGCGCCACAACAAAAACCACATCAGTGATTGTGAGCTCTGTTTTGTTTACCTGCTCAAGAATGGCTTTTATTCCGGGTCTAGGATCCGTGTTAATGAGTTGTAATCCAAAATATGTTAACACTCTGTTTTCCCCAGTAATGGGAACAATATCGGCACCAATAGCTGTTGCGACAAGATCTAGATATTCTACCAAATCTTTAATTCCTTTTCCTTCCTTAGATGCTAATGCTTGAATGAGTTTAAACCCAACTCCACATCCGCATAATTCTTTATATGGATAATGACAATCATCTTGTTTTGGGTCTAAAACGGCTATAGCAGCAGGAATTATATCTTCCGGTCTATGATGATCGCAAATAATAAAATCGATGCCTTTTTCTTTGGCAAAAGCAACTTTGTCAATAGCCTTAATACCGCAGTCTAATGCAATAATAAGTGTAAAATCGTTTTCTAAAGCAAAGTTTATTCCCTTGTAAGATATACCATAACCTTCATCGTATCTGTTTGGAATGTAAGTATAAACAAGAGGATGTTTAGATTTTAAATATGATGCCATTAAAGCAACAGACGTTGTTCCATCCACATCATAATCACCGTAAACTAAAATGTTTTCTTGATTGGCAATCGCTTTTTCAATACGGGCAACGGCCTTGTCCATATCTTTCATTAAGAATGGATCGTGCAAATCCTTTAAACTAGGTCTGAAAAATTGTTTTGCCTCTTCATAAGTTTCAATACCTCTCTCTAAAAGCAAAGTTGCAACAATAACATCTACATGAAGCGCTTTTTGCAACCTTTCAATTTTAGATAACTCTGGTTTTGGTTTATGTGTCCATCGCATATGCTCCTTTTAATTCCCCAAAGGGGAAATCTTACTTTTTGTGAAAATATGTCTCTATTTTTAATTCTGAAAATTGACGAAACATTTCCATAACACCACAGTATTTTTCCACAGATAAATCAACTGCTTTTTGAAGTTTGTTTGGATTGAGTTCATTTCCAAAAAAATGAAATTCCATAGTAACCTTATCATAAAATTTAGGGTGTTCTTCAGTAAGATTTGCCTCTATTTCAATTTTAAAATCATCAACTTGCAACTTCATTTTTTTTATTAATAATGCCACATCCAGCCCTGAACATCCAGCAAGAGCCGAAAGCATCAAAGCTTTTGGTCGATAGCCCTCACCTTTCCCGTCATTTTCCGGTCCAGCGTCGATAAACAGATTTTGACCAGAAGGATTTGTGCTTTCAAACTTCATGTTGCCTAACCACGTTGTTGTTATATGATTTACCATCCTTTTTATTTTTATTATTACTTGCAGATACAAAATTACATATAAAATCATTAATAAAAATTTCTTGTTTGATAGGTTATGTCGCTTTTTGCCACTGCCACTTTCGAAACAAAAAATCTAGCTGAATTCTTTACTTAAAGATCAAATAAGAACTAAAAAAAATTTAATAATTATCGCGAAGCCATTCAAAAGCAGTTTGCATATGACTTTTTACTTCATCAGTTGGCTTTCGATAGTGATTATTCATGAAGCTAAAAATTAATGTTTTACCAGAATTTGTGATTAAATAACCACTTAATGAATAATTATTCTCTACCGTTCCTGATTTTGCATAAATATATGGTTTTGTGATGCCTGAATACTGTTTTTTTAATGTTCCCGATACTCCACCAATAGGAAACAAATTAAATAAACGTTCGTGAGGGATTTCGGTATACAATTTAGTAAGAACCTGAACAAAAGACATAGGTGTAAATAAATTATATCGGCTTAATCCAGAACCATCAACCCAACGCGGTTTTTGTTTTAAACCTTTTAATTGATTCTCCAAAATATACTCTCTCACTTTATTTGAACTTAATGTATCCGACATCGTCGAAGAGGCAAGGATTAGTATTTGCTCAGCTAAAAAATTGTCACTCACTAACATCATGCGTTTATAGAGCGTGTCTGATGGCATGCTGTACGCAATATGATCCATGTTTTTCCCTGAGTAATTTGATAGCGATATTTTTCCGGGTAAAACAGCATTCCATAATTTAGATAGTAACATGGTATCCATAACCATAGGAGTTTCTATAGTGTCTTTTCCCTTAGGGTCATAAAAAAAAGTGTTGTTATTATAACTTCTGTTTTTAGCTGTTTCGGTGTATTGAATATTCTCTTTTAAGACCTTGGGTATGCTTTGCAAACTATCTTGATGGAATGCCGTAAGGACATTGCCATACATGGGAAAACTACTTCTTTCTGGACTAAAATAGGTATCATAATCTTCCCAAGCCCAACCTGGACCGAACTTGTCATCCAATAAATTATTCACTACCAAGTTCACTTTTTTAAAATTCCTGGCCATTTTTAATACAGTACTATCATTAAAAAAAGAATGTAAAAACGTAGGATCGCCCGTGCCTAGAATGGTAATTGTATCGGCTTCTATAGTATATTTAAATGAAGGGATTTTCTCGGGCAATATTTGTAACGCGGTATAAAGAGTAAATATTTTAGTATTGCTGGCTGGCGTAAAATACTTATCGGCGTTATAGCTAAATACGGTGTCATTTGTATTGGGATTATAAACAAAGAATCCAGTAAACTGATTTTCGTAAAAGCTATTCTTAAAATTTTTGGTGAGGTTTTTAGAAATATAAGCCGCTTTACAACCAAATAAAAGAATGATTGATAGACTTAAAAATAGTATTTTTCTAAAAATCGACATTATTAAATAATTGTTATATCAATATCCTTAAATTCTTTAAACATGTCGTCAGCTGGATCAATATCAGAAATTGGGATTATTTTAAAACTCAAATTTCAGCTGCACACTCACACTTTTTTCTTTATTAGATGAAGACTTATTTGCTATTGATTTTTCTGTATTTAAATTAGCTAAAGAAATTCCAAGCAAACGCACAGAGTCACTTAATTTTTCCTGATACAATAAATCTTTTGCCGTTTCTAGAATAACGCTTTGGTCACTTATAAAATATGGAAGGGTTTTACTGCGCGTTTGTAGACTAAAATCACTATACTTAATCTTTAGGGTTATTGTTTTGCCGGCAACATGACTTTTAGTTAACCGACGAGAAACCTCCTTAGAAATTTGTCGTAATTTCTCAAGCATAAATATTTCACTTGATAGGTTTTCATTAAAAGTACGTTCAGCAGCTAATGATTTTCTTATTCGGTTCGGTTTTACGTCACTATGGTGAATTCCTCTAACAACATCATAATAGTAGCCTCCTGATTTACCAAAATGGTCTTCTAAAAAGTCTAAAGGTTTTAATTTTAAGTCACTCCCGGTAAAGATTCCTAATTGATACATTTTTTCGGCAGTTACTTTGCCTACACCATAAAATTTACGAATATCAAGTTGCTCTAAAAACACAATAACCTCTTCAGGATTTACGGTTTTTTGCCCGTTTGGTTTATTATAGTCGCTTGCTACTTTTGCAATAAATTTATTAACTGAAATTCCAGCAGAAGCTGTTAATCCTACTTCATTAAAAATACGCTCGCGTATTTCCTTGGCAATTAAAGTTGCACTGGGATTTCCTTTTTTGTTATGGGTAACATCTAAATAGGCTTCATCTAAGGACAGCGGTTCTACCAAATCGGTATAATCAAAGAAGATACTTCTTATTTTTTTTGAAATTTCGTGATATCGATCAAAATGAGGTTTTACAAAAATGAGCTCTGGACAATTTCGTTTGGCTTGAAGACCGCTCATGGCGCTTCGTACACCAAATTTTCGTGCTTCATAACTGGCGGCGCTAACAACACCACGTTTTTCACTTCCACCAACGGCAATAGGTTTTCCTTTTAATTCAGAATTGTCCATTTGTTCTACAGACGCATAAAAGGCATCCATATCCACATGAATTATTTTTCTAATAAGAGAAAGCTCAGACATCTTGTAAAAATATAATATCTTTATCAAAGCGAATTAATTATCATGTCAAAAACAGCAATCATTATTGGGGCAACGGGTCTAACTGGGGGACTATTGTTGGATCGTCTTCTTAAAGATGACAGATATCAAACGATTAAGTTGTTTAGTAGAAACTCTTGTAACATTGATCATTTAAAAATTGAAGAACATCTGGTAGATTTATTCGAACTAGAAAAACAGCAGCATTTATTTATTGCCGATGAGGTTTATTGTTGTATTGGCACAACCAAATCTAAAACCCCTGATGAAGAATTATATCTTAAGATTGATTTTGGAATTCCTATAACTTTGGTCAAGCTATGTGTTCAAAAAGGGATTCATACTTTTATAGTTATTTCGGCACTTGGAGCCGATAAGAAGAGCAAAATATTTTACAATAGAACCAAAGGTAGAATGGAGGATGAGGTGCTACGAAACAAAATCAAAAACACCTATATTCTTCAGCCTTCATTAATTGGAGGTACAAGAAAAGAAAAACGATTAGGTGAAAAAGCGGCTAAAGTTCTTATGAGTGTATTAAATCCGATGTTAATAGGGCGTTTGAAAAAGTATCGCTCCATTCATCCAAAAACAATTGTAAAGGCAATGGTATGGTTGGCGAATAATGATTTTAAATCTGGACGTATTCCTTCAAACGAAATTCAAGATATTTCGGATAATATATGATAGAAATAGAGCGTAAGTTTTTAGTAATATCTTTTGATTTTAAAATGGAAGCCTTCAAAAAAACCAGGATTATTCAAGGCTTTTTGAACACTAATAAAAAACGAACGGTTCGCGTTAGGATTAAAGGAGAGGAAGGATTTTTAACTGTGAAGGGACCATCTGACAGTAAAGGTTTAACACGTTTTGAATGGGAAAAAGAAATTCCCAAAGAAGATGCCGATGCGTTATTAAAACTTTGTGAATCTGGCATTATTGATAAAATACGATATGAGGTAAAACTAAATAATCATATTTTTGAGATTGATGAATTTTTTGGAACCAATAAAGGTTTGGTGATTGCTGAAATTGAACTTAAAAAAGTGGATGAAAGCTTTGACAGACCTAAGTGGCTTGGAAACGAAGTTACCGGAGATATACGATATTACAACGCTCAATTGAGTAAAAAGCCTTATAACATCTGGAATAAAAAATAGATTTTTTTAATAAAAAGATAGATTATGAAATGCCCATTAACACTTTGTAAACCTCCCGATAGCTATCGGGACGATATGATTAACAGGACATTCCATCTGACCGATAAAAAAACAAATAAATATAAACAGATGAAATTTGTTTTAATTACTGCTTTTGCTCTTCTCACGCTTATGTCTTGTCGTAAAATTGCTAATCCGCCGTCAGATATTACTGTAAATGATACTTTAAAAGTTGAAGAAAAAGACACTTCTAATAATTTGGTTTCAGAGATTAAAGAAGACGTAAAAAAGGATACGATTTTAATTGAAGTAAATAAAAAGCCAAAAAAACCATTAAAAGCAGAGCTTATCTCAAAAGGGTTTCAAGTGTTTGATTATATTGACGAAAAAACAAAAGACACCATTTTAATGCAGCAATATTTTATTGCCTTTTTAAAGAGTGGGCCAACACGTTCTCAAACAAAAAAAGAAGCCGATAGTTTACAAACCTTACATCTTGCTCATTTAAGTAAAATGTATGAATTGGGATATGCAGATATTTCCGGTCCATTTGGAGATAATGGGGGCATTAGAGGGATTACTATTTATAATGTGCCAACTTTAAAAATGGCCGACAGTTTAGCCAACTTAGATCCCATGGTAAAAGCAGGGAGATTAATTATTGAAATACATCCGTGGTGGGCAGCAAAAGGCTATTCTTTAAGATAATACTAAAACTTCTTAGGATTATTTTGCAACTAATAAATATTGTAATTGTTTTGGGATTACTAACAATTCATTTTGTTATTAAAGAACATAATTTTTGGTTTTCAGTGTATTTCTATGCGTTTCCGTTACCAGTAATTATTCTTGTGGTTTTATTCCTTTCTATAATTCTAACTAAGAAAGGAAGGCAATATAATTTAATAGTAGCTTCGGTCTTATTAGTAGTCTGGTTAATTGGAAGTTTTAAAGTTCATATTCCAGACACTATAAATGAATTGGATTTAGAAGTGGTTTTTTGGAATGTTGCAAGAGACAATACGTTTGAAACTGCGGTTAATGAAAATGGAAGCGTTCCAGATGTAATGGTATTAGTGGAATTGGAAAATAATAACATTGAAGAATTTCAAGAAAAATATCCTGATTACTATTTTTATAAATCACAGGAACAGATATTTATTTTTTCAAAATCCCCAATAGTCATTGAAAGTGAAACGACTTCTAATTACGGTACATCCGTTATAAATTTTAAAACAGAAGGGATTAATTTTTATGCTGTTGATGTTACTGGAAGCACGGATGTTCCAAGAGCATGGGAATTAAAGTATGTAAATGAACACATTAAGAAAACAGAGAACACCATTGTTTTAGGGGATTTTAATACACCGTTTGAATCTACATTTCTCAAACAAATTAAAAAGAATTTCAATCATGCCTTTTCAAAAAAAGGAAATGGGTTTAAAGAAACCTGGTTTTATAATTTACCATTGCTGTCTCTAGATTATATCTGGGTTTCAAAAGATTTAAAAATTTTAAAAACACAAAAACTGTTTACAACAGAGTCTGATCACAGCATGTTAAAAACCTACATCAAACACTAGGATTAAGCGTATTAAAACTGTATTCTTTTTCTACTTTACAAATCTTAACGTCGTACCAACTATACCAATTGCTTTTTCCTTTAATCTGCGCTTCGACATGATCGGTTTGTTGCTTCCACTTTTTAATGGCCTCTAAACTTTCCCAATAACTAACGGTAATCCCAATGTTGTTTTTGGCACTTTCTATTCCCAAAAAACCAGTTTGTTGTTTAGCAAGCATCTCCATTTTTTCCGCCATTTCATGATACCCTTCCGTGTTTTCAGAATGTTTGGAAGTAAAAATAACGGCGTAATAGGGAAGGCTTTTATTCATTGTAAAGTCAAAATTAAAAAGGTATTAAATGTGATTTGAAAGTTAACATTTTTTAAAACTATTGCCTTGAGTTAAACTACATTTTATTAGTATATTTGTTTAAAATTTAATAATTCGCAAAAAACATACATATATGGAAGCTATCACTGTAGATTTCGGAATAAAACAAGCATTACATCAGCTAGGTGTTAAAGATATAAATAATGGAACATCGACGGGTACTACTAATTTTTCAGACGGAGAAATTCTTGAAAGTTATTCTCCTGTTGACGGCCATTTAATTGGAAAAGTAAAAACAACGAGTCAAGAAGATTATAATAAAGTTATGGATGTGGCAACAACAGCATTCAAAACTTGGAGAACCATGCCGGCTCCTCAACGTGGTGAAATTGTACGACAGTTTGGTTTGAAACTTCGTGAGAAGAAACAGGCCTTAGGAAAACTTGTTTCCTACGAAATGGGGAAAAGCTATCAGGAAGGGCTGGGCGAGGTTCAAGAAATGATTGATATCTGTGATTTTGCAGTAGGATTGTCTCGTCAATTACATGGTTTAACGATGCATAGTGAAAGACCTGGCCACAGAATGTATGAGCAATATCATCCATTAGGAATTGTTGGCATTATATCGGCCTTTAATTTTCCAGTAGCTGTTTGGGCTTGGAATACGTCTTTAGCATGGATTTGTGGGGATGTATGTATTTGGAAACCCAGTGAAAAGACACCTTTATGTGGTATTGCTTGCCAAAATATTGCTGCTGAGGTTTTTGCCGCGAACAATTTACCAGAAGGAATTAGCAACCTTATAAATGGTAATTACAGAGTTGGTGAATTTATGACGAAGGATACTCATATTCCATTAATTTCGGCTACAGGTTCTATCCGAATGGGAAAAATTGTTGCTCAGGAAGTGGCCGGACGATTAGGAAAATCGTTATTGGAATTAGGAGGAAACAACGCTATAATTGTAACACCAAATGCCGATATAAAAATGACTGTTATTGGTGCTGTTTTTGGAGCTGTTGGAACTGCTGGACAACGTTGTACATCGACTCGCAGGTTAATTATACACGAATCTATTTATGATAAAGTAAAGACGGCAGTTACGGATGCGTATAAGCAATTACGAATTGGCAACCCATTAGATGAAACCAATCATGTGGGCCCATTAATAGATAAAGATGCCGTAAAAATGTATCAAAAGGCTTTAACACAAGTTGTGGAAGAAGGAGGAACTGTTATAGTTGAAGGAGGCGTTCTTTTAGGTGAAGGCTATGAATCTGGTTGTTATGTAAAACCGGCTATTGCTGAGGCTCAGCCAAATTTTAAAATTGTTCAACATGAAACCTTTGCACCTGTTTTATATTTATTAAAATATTCGGGAGACGTTGAAAACGCAATCAATATTCAAAATGATGTGGTTCAAGGATTATCTTCTGCAATCATGACAAATAACTTACGTGAAGCCGAACGGTTTTTATCTGTAAATGGATCGGATTGTGGTATTGCCAATGTTAATATTGGAACATCAGGAGCGGAAATTGGTGGTGCTTTTGGTGGCGAAAAGGAGACTGGTGGCGGTCGCGAATCTGGAAGTGATGCATGGAAAGTGTATATGAGGCGCCAAACAAATACGATTAATTATACAACTGAATTACCGTTGGCACAAGGCATCAAATTTGATTTATAAAAAATAAAGACATTTTATTTGAACAAGACCGTTTCAATTTGGAACGGTTTTTCTATGTTTTTTATTCGGGAATTTAAACCTTTTTTAAAATTTTGGGTCTTAATCGAAAAGAATTCTCCGAGGCTTGCCTTCGGGATAGTTCGTTTCAAGAAATTCTTTGTTTAACGTGAATAATGGATAAGAAAAAAGGGGTTTTATATTTTTATTGATTACCGATTTACAGCATGTTAATAGTATAAAGACACGTTAATAAGGTTGTGCCGCCCATTCTTGGGCTATCATAGGGGTGTTCCGGCACGAACCTCTCCAAATGGAAACCGGCTTTGGAAAATCCGTAGGATTTTCCAAGTGTGGACAGACCAAGTCATAGCTTATCTACGGTGTTGCCAGTAGTGTTTATTACGCTACTTTAAATTCCGATTCGTTCATTTCCACGCTGAATTTCACGTTTGCTTTTAGGGCTCGAAATACTTTTAAAATGGTTTCGATTGTCACATTTTTAGTATTCCGTTCAAGTTTCGAAATTTGCGATTTCTGCACACCAATCAGTTCGCCGAGTTGTTCCTGTGTGAGTTTTCGTTCTTTTCGGACGGTATTATCCGTGTTTTTATTAATTTCCTTTATCGTGAGTTGGCGAAATTCAGGCACATGTTTTTTCTGATAAGCACAAATCTCCCAAAGAGACAATTTTAATCCTCTAATAAGGCACAATCATAATTGCATCATAAATAGTTGTGAAAACATTAAATACTACTAAAAAAAGCCTTAGCCTTACTCCTCGCTTACAAGCAACATTTTCTAAATCAAATAATTGAACGAAACTCAAAATTTCTAGGACAGATAGCTGATTATATCTGCCAAATTCAATGAATTATTTAGATTAAGAATTATGGCTTTTGTTTTGCGAACATCTTGATAATAAAACTCATCAAAAAACGTAATTAGGGTTTCTAATGAAAACACCTCAAAAATAACCTTTGTGATTTATGCGTTTTTCTTTGTCTTAGTTAATTTTAAAAGTTTTCTAACAGAAGGAGATGAGATGTAAAAAAGTAAAAACCCACTCAAAACTGTAATTAAACCTAAAAGCGAAAATGCTCTTAATAAAATATTATTAAAATCATCTCTTCCTTGATAGTCCATTGTATGTGTCATCCATAAAAAATCAAAAATGCGCCAGTTGCGATGTCTAACAGTTTGAAATTTGCCATCATTTATTGAGATGTATGCTTTTAATGCTTCATCATTTGAATAAGAAATTACGTATGCTGGCAATTTTCCTACATCCTTTCTTTGGCGAAATTCATGATGTCCTCCAGTCTCTGTTAATATGTCAATTGATGCTACTTTTAAATCATCCCTCATTCTTTTTTTCGCAATATAAAGTGCTTCGTCTTGAGTAATTCCATTTTTAGCATCACCTGTTTTAGCATTAAAGAGTTTGCTTTCATTTATCCAATAATAGGGCTTGCCTGCAATATTCAACAATTCTAATGAAGTAATATCTTTGTTTGATTCTAATTCGGTAGGGCTAATCAAATTTATAAATGATGTTTTCAACATGGTTTCGTTGAGAAATTGGTCGCCATGAATTTTGTCAATATCGGTCCAACTAAAGTATAAACCACTTATTGTCCACATAAGGAATTGTATGCCCAAAAAGATACCTAAATAGCGATGAATCTTTCTTATTTTTGATGCAGTATGTCTGTTAACCATTCTTTAATATTTTGTGTTTTTATAATTAAAGCATTACTTACTTATTGAAAGTAATGCTTTTATAACATTTTCAAATTAGTAGCCTTGAGTTTGTACCATTCCTGATGCCTCAACTTCGCTGGCTGGAATTGGACAAATAGTTCTATTATCTGTACTCTGAATATCTAAATTAGATACATTTACTCCAGTGTTTACGTGTTCAGCAACAGGACGAATAATATCTTTACCTCTTCGGATATAGTCATAAACGCCATGGCCTTCCAAAGCAAGCTCCCTTCTTCTCTCTTCCGCTATTCTTTCTTGTAGTGCTTCTCCGGTTTCTGTAACCTGATTAGCAGAAAAGTTCGTAGTTCTTTTTTCAATAAGAGTATTTAGGTAACTTAATGATTCTGATTCTCCCCCACCAGCACCATTGGCAGTGGCTTCTGCAGCTATTAAATACATTTCGGAAAGGCGCACTATGGGAATGTTATGAGCACTTAATCCACCTCCATCACTACGGTTTATGTATTTAACGAAAGCTTGCTGAGTGCCTTCTTTATCCTCCTCAAGCAATGCAGCTCTTGGGTCTCCTTCATATACACTCAATAAGTCTACAAAAGTTTGGGTAGCTATTATATCTCCCTGACCTCCATTTTTAAAATCAAATTGAGCCCCCAGCCCATTGCTGCCAAGAGAGTTCTCACTTGTAATGCTCAATTCAAAAAGAGATTCAGAATTATAATCTTCAAAAACGTAAGAATTAACTCCCATAAGTTTATCTTCACCTCTGGTGGCGATCACTTCTTTTGAATACTTAAGAGCGTTCTCCCAATCTTGTTTATATAGGTAAACACGGGCCAACAAAGCCTTAACTCCGGTTTTAGTCAGATACTTGGTGCTTCCTTGATCCCAACTGTTTTCCTCTAACAAATCAAGAGCGCTTTGCATATCAAGTATAATTTGATCATATGTTGCTCCAAGACTACTTCTCGCTATAACAATCTCGTCAGAAGAAAGCTTTAAAGGTAGTCCCTGTGAGGAGGCACCTGCCCTTATCCACGGATAAGCAAATGTCCTGGCCAGGTCAAAATAGACCATACCTCTGAGACCTAAAGCTTCTCCCAGTATCTCTTGCTTTTTTGCAGCATTACCTTCAGCATTTTCTATGTTGTTAATTATGAGGTTCAAGTTATTTATCGCCTTAAAGGATTGAATCCAAAGGTCTTCGCCGCTTCCACTGCTATTACTGCTTTCCTCATACTTATAGAATATGAGTTCATAATCCCTGGGGTTATAGGTAGTTTCAACAAATCTAAAGTCGGTTCCTTTCACGGCCGCCCTTTTGTATAAAACCCTACCCAGGTAAGTATTTCGGGATACTTCATTGTATGTCCCCGTCAATAGTTTATCCAGTTTCTCTACTGAATTAAGCACCAAGTTATCTGAGATAACATGGTCTGGTACTTGGTTGAGCATATCTTTGCTGCAGCTCTGAAGCACTATTAATCCTAAGATAAGAATGCTATTTTTAAATATTTTCATTTTAATGCTTTTTAAGTTATAAATGAGTTCTAAAATTGTAATTGAAGTCCTAGCAGAACAGTTTTGGCTGTTGGTACCTGAAAGAAATTCACTCCATCAATCACAGCTTCGGGATCATACCCATCCAGTTTTGTCAGCAGAAATAAATTGTCACCCTGTACATATATATTCCCTCCTTTAATAGTATTCCATAAGGCTGGGAGATTATAGCTCAATTTGATGTTTTTCAACTTTAGATAATCTGAATCATATAAATATCTTGTTGAAACATCATTTGAGAATGTTGGGTTACCATTTATCCTAATTGGTACTGTAGCATCCGTATTATTTGGATTCCAAGGATTCAATTGAGCAACTGTATTGGTAAATTGTGGAGCAAATCCATCATCATCACGCTTAAATGCGGTTCGATCATATACCTTTCCTCCTAAGCCGAAAGTAAACAGGAAATCAAGTGTAAAATCTTTATAGAGCAACTGGTTGAAGAGGCCTCCCTGAAAATCCTGCAACGCATCGCCAAAAATTCCGAATCCGGCTTTCTGAGCATCTGTTGTTAACTCTCCAGTCCTTTTCCCATTCTCTAAAACATGATATTGCGCATATCCATTTGAAGGATCCACACCAGCATAATCCCTTAAATAAAAGGAATAAATACTCTCACCTTGCTTAATAATTAAAGGATCCTGACCATATCTTGAACTGTATGTAGGAACTATATCATTCTTTAACTTGGTAATCTTGTTGTCAAGAATGGTTAGATTAGCACTGGTTTTCCAAGAGAAGTCCTCTGATGATATAGGATTATATCCAATTTCAAACTCCCATCCTTTATTGATCATTTCACCGAAGTTCTGCAATTGTGTCATAAATCCTGTAGTAGAAGAAACAGGAACATTTAGTAATAAATCTTCAGTTTTTTTATGGAAGTAATTAATTGTCAGATCAAGTGCGCCAAATAAATTAACGTCCATTCCTATATTGAAATTTTTACTTAATTCCCAGGAAAGATCAGGATTTTGGAGTTGCCCATAAGACAGGCCGGATTCTCCACCGTAACTTTTTCCATCGGTTTCAAAAAATGCCAGGGCGGCATAATATTGAGGGGGTAAATTCCCATTTGTTCCGTAACTCCCTCTAAATTTCAGATAATCCAATCCATCTATATCCAGGAAATCTTCTTCGGTGGCTACCCAGGCTCCCGATAGAGACCAAAAGGTTCCCCAACGAGAATCCTTTCCAAATCTGGAAGAACCATCACGCCTAAAGCTTGATGATAAATAATATTTTTGATCAAAATTATAAGAGACCTGAGAAAAATAAGATAGTAATGAATAATTTTCTGAATATCCTGTATGGCTCCAAAGGGAGCCAATACTGCTTGCAGACAGTAATTCACTATCTAAAATATCATAACCATAGACATTGATAGAATTCATTTTTGAAACCTGTGATTCATGTCCTAATAAAACTTCAACCCCATGCTTCCCGAAATGCTCATTATAGTTTAAAATATTTGTTGTGGTGTACTGAAATACTTCACTCTTTACGCGGTTTAAAACACCATTCCAAATTCCTCCACCTGCACCAAATACTTTATTGTCATATAAGGTTTCATCTATTGACTGTTGATCTACACCAAAGGTGGTCTTGAAGCTAAGCGGGTCTATGATTTGAAATTCCGCATAGGCATCTCCTCTTACCCTAAATTCAGTATTTTTATATTCTCCCACTTTCAGCACCCCAATTGGGTTAGCATTTTTCTCAATTCCATTCGGCAAATTTGCAAAACCTCCATAACCCTCTGGATCATAAATTGGAGCCGCCGGTGGTAGTACACGGGCCATATATAGTGGGTTTAATCCACCTGCATAGGAGCCATCAAAGTTGGCTGCATCTCTTTCAGACTTTGCCACAGAAAGATTTACTCCCAATTTAAGCCAGTCCTTAGCTTGGTTTTCAAGATTTATTCTACCAGAGTAACGTTTCAGCCCTGTTTCTATAATCGTACCTGTTTGATCAAGATAATTACCTGAAATATAAAAAGAAGTATTTTCTCCCCCTCCTCTTGCAGATAAATTATATTTTCTAATTAAACCATTTTGATAAATAGCATCAAGCCAATCTGAATTGGCATTTGTGGCTCCATATATTCCTTCATAATCATTTTTGGCCTGATTTTCATAATTACTATAAAGACCATTATCCCCATACACTCTAGTGAATTCGGCATTTTCATTATTTTGGATGTATTGGTTTATTTGTCCTTCAATCCAAAGGTCTTTGAACTGTGCATTGTTGATTAGCTTTTCTTCAGTAAGGTTCTGGCTCCATCCTGTTTCAACGCCTAATGTAATTTTAGTTTCTCCTTTTCCCCCATCTTTGGTAGTTATAATAATAACTCCATTTGCAGCTCTGGATCCATAAAGAGATGAAGCCGCTGCATCTTTTAAAACAGTTATGCTTTTTATATCTTCTGAATTAATTGTCGATAATGGGTTATATCCGGTAGTGCCTACCATATCATCCCCAGCTCTCAAATTTGAATTGGTATTAATAACAACTCCATCCAAAACATACAAAGGCTGAGTATTACCGCTAATAGAACCAATACCCCTTATCTGAACGTTAGATTTTCCTCCAGGCTGTCCTGAAGTAGAAATATTAATCCCGGAGACCTTTCCCTGAAGTGCAGTTTCAAAACTGGCTGTTGCTCCACGTGTAACTACTTCGGAATGTACAGTCTCTGCTGCACCGGTAAAACTTCTTTTATTAGAAACCCCATATGCAACAACCATCACTTCATCTAATTGATTATCAACTTTCATGGCTACGTTAACAATGTTTGATTCTCCAATAGTGTATTCAATTGATTTAAATCCAACATAAGAAAAAACTAAAACTTCACCTTCGCTAATTTCGATAGTGTACTTGCCATCAAAATCAGATTGCGTTCCTTTAGCTGTTCCTTTTACAATAATATTCACCCCAAATAAAGGCACATCCGATTCGTCCGTAACAACTCCAGAAACTACATTTTCTTGAAAGTTAATTATTATGTCTGAATATGCAGAGTTAGCATAAACCGAATTAAAGTTGGCGTTAGTTATTAAAAGAACAGTTATTAACAAATAACCCCTTAAATTCCTTTTTTCTAGAAAAAAGGAATTTATATTGATGATTTTCTTCATAAGATTATATTTTATAATTAGTTATTTTTGTTGTATAAACAACACTATTTTTTTTGGTTTTCTGGCTTTGATCCTTGCTCATATTTGTCTTTGGTTATTGATTAATTTTTAATATTAGGGTTGTATTTATATTAAATTATATGATAAAATCCAATGTGTTGAACACGAACGGCATAATAATCACTCTCCAAACTTTGTGCAATTCAAAATTATCATTATTTTTAATACCAAATAAGACCAACTTAGTTAGTTATTGATACTTATGAGTAATCAAATAGAATTTAGACATCTTAAATATTTTTTAGCTGTGGCTGAAGATTTACATTTCAGAAAAGCCGCAGAGCGATTATACATTTCTCAGCCTGGGCTGAGTAGACAAATAAAACAAATGGAAGATGATCTAGGAATCCAATTATTTGAACGACATAACAGAAAAGTGAAATTGACACATGTAGGAGAATATCTTAAATTTGAAATAACAAAAAATTTAAATAGTTTAAATCAAATAATTAACCATGCCAAATTGCTCCAAAATGGTAAGGAAGGAAGTTTGACTATAGGTTATGTGGGGTCTGCAATGCAAAAAATCATCCCAGAATTATTGTTGAAGTTTAAAGAGAGAGCCCCAAATATTATTTTCCATCTGAAAGAAATGGATAACCAGAAACAATTAGAAAATTTACTTTTACAAAATATTGATATAGGCTTTACTAGATTGGAAAGGGTACCAATAGGTTTGAATATTCAATCTGTTTTAAAAGAAACTTTCTGTTTGGTTTTACCTAAAGATCATCCAATCGATAGCTCTAATTTTAAGAGTATATCTCAATTTAAAGATGAATCTTTCATATTGTTTGACCCTAAATTTAGTCCGTCATATTATGAAAAAGTAATGCAAATTTTTGACGATAATAGTTTTACTCCAAGAGTATCCCATAATACTATACATGCTAATTCTATTTTCAAGCTAATTGAAAATAATTTTGGCCTTTCTATTATACCTAAATCATTACAACTGCAATATTATGAAAATGTTAAGTTTATTGAATTAGTGGATATTCCGCAGCGAACAACTTTATCGGTGATATGGGATAGAAAAAACACAAACCCTACTTTAGATGATTTTTTAAAATTACTTTAAGGAAAACCTTTATATACCTATATTTTACTAAGTCGCATAAATTTTTATTTGAATGTCCGTAATTTGTCATAAGTCTGAAAATATAATAA
>TARA_R110002167_G_scaffold110677_7_pt1 | contig 74990 bp, 68 predicted proteins | sample TARA_R110002167 | Tara Oceans TARA_R110002167 (sample SAMEA4398238) | marine metagenome | biome: Polar Biome; feature: [MES] marine water layer (ENVO:01000295) within the mesopelagic zone...; material: water (ENVO:00002006), including particulate matter (ENVO:01000060) such...
ATTGCGGTAGTCGTAGTGCAGGCCATTACAGTTCCCTTCAATAATCTGATTTTCCAATACCTCTTGAAGGATGGCGCATTAGCGTGGGCTGGCCAGCCTGATCTCGACCTTAGCTTTCTCGGTTTCCTCGTCTACATCGGCGTGATCGCAGCGATCGTGCAGGTGTTGGAAATGGTGTTAGATAAATATATGCCAGCCCTGTATAACGCGCTCGGTGTATTCCTGCCTCTGATCACAGTGAACTGTGCCATCTTGGGCGCGTCATTGTTCATGGTAGAGCGCCAATATACCTTCTCAGAGAGCGTCGTTTATGGCACTGGAGCTGGGGTAGGTTGGGCATTGGCGATTGCCGCCATGGCCGCAATTCGTGAAAAACTCAAGTATAGCGATGTGCCTCATGGCCTTCGTGGGCTTGGTATTACTTTCGTGACTACGGGCTTGATGTCCTTGGGTTTCATGTCCTTCAGTGGTTTGTCCCTGTAGCAAATAGGATTCAGTAATGATTGATATTGCAGCGATTATTGGCGGCGTTGTCATGTTTACCGCGGTGGTGATGATCCTCGTGGGCATGATTCTAGCTGCCCGTGCCCGTCTAGTTAGTACGGGCAATGTCCGTATTGAGATAAATGGTGACCCAGAGAAATCAATCACAGTACCAGCAGGTGGCAAGCTCCTTAATACGCTCGCGGATCAAGGCATCTATTTGTCATCTGCCTGTGGCGGCGGCGGAACCTGTGCGCAGTGTCGCTGTCAGGTAATCGATGGCGGTGGCTCTATGTTGCCGACCGAAGAAGGCCACTTCACCATGGGTGAGGCGAAGGCCCATTGGCGCCTGTCTTGTCAGGTTGCTGTTAAGCAAGACATGAAGATTGAGATCGAGCCGGAGTTCTTTGGTGTTAAGCAGTGGGAATGTACCGTCGTCTCTAACGACAACGTGGCTACCTTCATTAAGGAATTGGTACTGGAGATTCCCGATGGTGATAGCGTCGACTTCCGTGCCGGTGGCTATGTGCAGTTGGAAGTTCCGCCCCATGAGGTTCGTTATAAGGATTTCATCATCGGTGAGAAATTCCGCGGCGACTGGGAGAAGTTTGGCCTATTCGAGCACGTGTCTAAGTGCGACAAGACCACTATTCGTGCCTACTCGATGGCGAACTACCCAGACGAGAAGGGCGTCATCAAATTCAATATTCGAATCGCCACACCTCCGCCCAAGTCTAGCTTTCCTCCAGGAGTGATGTCCTCCTATGTATTCAATTTGAAGCCGGGCGATAAGATCAAAGTATTCGGACCCTTCGGTGAGTTTTTTGCCAAGGATACCGACGCAGAGATGGTCTTCATCGGCGGCGGTGCGGGCATGGCGCCGATGCGTTCACACATCTTCGATCAACTGCGCCGCCTCAACTCCAAGCGTAAGATCAGTTTTTGGTATGGAGCGCGTAGTCTGAAAGAGATGTTCTATGTGAAGGACTACGACACGCTTGCTGCAGAGCACGATAATTTTCAGTGGCATGTGGCACTTTCCGATCCTCAGCCAGAGGATAATTGGAATGGTATGACGGGTTTTATTCACAATGTCGTACTTGAGAATTATCTTAAAGATCATCCGGCCCCGGAAGATTGCGAGTTCTATATGTGCGGACCGCCCATGATGAACGCCGCGGTCATTAAGATGCTCAAAGACCTCGGAGTAGAGGATGAGAACATCGCCTTGGATGAATTCTCCTAAGGTGAAAAAGATCAGGCTTATGACAACACCGTCATGAGCCTGAGCCGTTTCTGGGGCACCACAAGTCTTAATTGATGTTTTACGGAAAACGCTTTCGATGAATGAGCTTTTGAAGCGTCATAGTGTCTCTCTCGGCTTCCTCGTAATTCTGCTGGTTTCCTTGTATTTCTTGCAGTCAGGGCCTAGCGCCAACGCTATCCACGAGTTCGGTGGCGCTACGATGGGCACGACATACAGTGTGAAAGTCGTCGACGATCGTGAGAGTGCCTCGGCACAGTTGCTGGCGCTAGAGATAGCAGAGATGCTAAAGAGCCTTGATAGGGAGGTGATGTCTACCTACTCGCAAGACTCCGAACTTACCGAAATTAATAAAGCGGCTATCAATGAGAAGCTAGTACTTTCGACTGAGATGACCGAGGTCTTGTCGTTAGCACTCGATGTGAATGCACTCACCGAGGGTGCCTTCGATGTGACAGTAGGACCACTGGTTAATCGTTGGGGTTTTGGGCCTGAGCAGCGTCATCCAACCCGCATCCCTGATCAGGCTGAAATCGACGCCTTGCGCGCACGTATCGGCTCGCAATACCTTGAAGTAGACAAAACAGCCGCAACCTTAATAAAGAAGGCGGATGTTTACATAGACCTGAGCGGCATTGCGAAGGGCTATGCAGTTGATCAATTGGCGAATTATCTAGATGGACGTGGCTACTCGAGCTATTTCATCGAAGTCGGCGGCGAGCTACGGATAAAGGGTTATAAGCCGGGCGAGCAGACTTGGGTGCCCGCCATCGAAACACCAATGGATACCGCGCCGCAGGTTCATAACATCTTCTATGCGAAGGGCGAGTCGATCGCCGTCGCCGGATCTGGGGATTATCGCAATTATTTCGATCTAGACGGCGTACACTACTCCCATGAGATCGACCCGGCAACGGGGCGACCGGTGACGCATAATCTCGCCGCGGTTTATGTGATCGATGCCTCGGCAGCGCGAGCGGACGCCTTAGCCACGGCATTTATGGTGTTGGGCACGCAGCGCGGGTTCGCATTGGCCCAGCGCATTGGATTGGCCGCGTACTTTATTACGAAGCGCGAGGGGCAGGAGGGCTTTGATGATCTGTATACGAGCCAGTTTGCCCATTATTTGAGTCCTAATTAGTATTTAGGCAAAAGCAGGCAAAGTTTTAACGGAGTGAACATGACAACGGTAATTGCGAGTTTCATAGTGTTAGCGCTCATAGTGGCTGGGATGGCCATTGGCGTCATCATGGGGCGGGCGCCGATCAAAGGCACCTGTGGCGGTTTGAATAACGGCAGCGCGGATAGCGGCTGCTCGTTGTGCGGGGGCAACCCGAGTAAGTGTGAAGAGACCACGCAATAATTCATGGAGTTTTAAGCAGTGATGCAGAAGTTACATTACGATATTGTTGTGATCGGTAGTGGCCCAGCCGGCGAATCAGCCGCGATGAATGCCGCTAAAAAAGGTAAGCGCGTCGCCGTGGTCTCGGACCGCGAGGAAGTTGGTGGCAATTGCACCCATCTTGGCACTATTCCATCGAAGGCGCTGCGACAGAGCGTTAAGCAGGTCATGCAATTCAGCTCGAACCCCTTGTTGAAAGAGTTCGCAACGCTGCGCAAGCCCAGTTTTCCCCAGATCATGCAGCACGCCAATCGTGTCATCCACGAGCAGGTGCATCTACGCAGTGCTTATTATCAGAAGAATGGCATCGACATCATTCACGGCCTGGCAGCCTTCGAGGATGCTCACACAGTTAAACTAGGTAACCGAGGCCCGGTACTCACCGCGGACTATTTTATTATCGCGACCGGCTCGCGTCCTTATCGTCCCGACAGTGTCGACTTCACTCATCCGCGTATCTTCGATAGCGATACTATCCTGAACCTCGATCATTCGCCGCGTAAAGTGACTGTCATCGGCGCCGGCGTCATCGGCTGTGAGTATGCGTCTATTTTCGCGGGCTTAGGGGCGAAGGTCGAATTGATCAATCCGGCGGAGACGCTACTGTCCTTCCTAGACTGGGAGATATCTGACGCGCTGAGCTATCACTTGCGCGATGCCGGTGTGCGCAGCCGTCACAACGAAGAGTATGAGAAGCTAGAGTATTTCGATACTCACATAGTGACGCACCTGAAATCCGGTAAACGCATCAAGAGCGACATCGTGTTGTGGGCCAATGGCCGCACTGGCAATACCGATCAATTGAATCTTGCGGCGATTGGCTTGGAGCCAAACTCCCGCGGTCAGCTCGAGATCGATAAGACCTACCGCACGGCGGTGGAGAATATCTATGCAGCAGGGGATGTAATAGGTTGGCCGTCTCTGGCCAGCGTCTCTTACGATCAGGGTAGGTCTGCGTCCAATGCTATCGTCGACCCCAAAGCCTGTGTCGAGATCGATCGCTTTGCCTCGGGCATATATACTATTCCAGAGATCAGCACCCTCGGTAAAACCGAGCGCGAGCTTACTAAAGAGCGCGTGCCCTACGAAGTGGGCAAGGCCTTCTTCAAGAGCACCGCGCGTGGCCTTATTACGGGCGAGCAGGTGGGGATGCTGAAGATTATCTTCCACTTCGAGACCTTAGAGGTTTTAGGCATCCATTGTTTTGGCGATCAAGCGTCCGAGATCGTGCACATCGGGCAGGCCATCATGCTGCAAGAGGGCAAGGCCAACACGCTAAAATATTTCCTTAGTACTACATTCAACTACCCCACGATGGCAGAGGCCTACCGCATAGCGGCGCAAGATGGGTTGAATCGAGTATTCTAAGCGCAGCACTGGAGAATAAAGCATGCCTATGAGCACTGTATCCGTACTAGGAGGTGGCAGTTTCGGAACCGTTATTGCCAATATCATTGGTCAGAACGGCTACCGCGTAAAGTTTTGGATGCGCAGCGAAACCCTCGTCGAAGAAGTGAACACTAAGCACGAGAACTCTCAGTATCTGCCAGGGTACATCCTCCACGACAATGTCGTGGCTTATGCCGATATGCAGGCCGCGGTAGAGGACAGTGATGTCATCTTCGTGGCGGTGCCAAGCGCCTATTTCCGCAGCGTTGTAAAAGACATGCTGCAATGGAGCAAGCCCGATGCGATTCTTGTAAGCACCACCAAGGGCATCGAGCCTGGCACCTTTAAGCTTATGAGCCAGGTGCTGCGTCAGGAAGCGCCCGATGCGCGCATCGGTGTCATGAGCGGGCCGAATCTTGCCAAAGAGATCGCCGCCAAGAATCTCACCGGTACCGTTATCGCCAGCGAGCATGTCTCCGTCCGCGAGGTCGTGCAACAAGTGCTTAAGTCTGAGTACTTTAGGGTCTACACCAATGATGATATGTTTGGGGTAGAGTTGGGCGGGGCCTTGAAGAATATCTATGCCATCATCGCGGGCTTAGCCGACGCCATGGGCATGGGGCACAATACCAATAGCATGTTAGTGACCCGCAGCCTCACCGAGATGGCGCGCTTCGGGCGTCGCTTAGGCGCAGACCCCATGACCTTCTTAGGGCTGTCCGGGGTCGGCGATCTAGTCGTGACTTGCTCCTCACCCCTGTCGCGTAACTTCCGCGTAGGCATGGCGCTCGGTAAAGGGCTTAAGATCGAAGAAGCAGTGGCCGAAGTCGGTCAAGTAGCAGAAGGGGTCAATACCCTGAAGTCTGTCTATGAGAAAGCCGAAGAGCTGGAGGTGTATATGCCTCTAGTGAACGGGCTTTATCAGATCATCTATAATGGCAGCTCGGTGAATAACATCGTGGCCTCGTTAATGCTGGGTGAGCAAGCGCTTGATGTTGAATATGAAGCCAATCAAACCAAAACTTTGAACCCTAAGGAGTAAACATGTCCGACGATATCGTTGAAAATCTCAAGGAGCCTTCACAGTGGTTACGGATTGCGTTCATGATCGCGCTCGCTGTGGCCCTCTATGTGGCCGGCGTCGTGCTCACCCTGCTCACCATCGCTCAGGCTGTGTTTAGCCTGCTCACAGGCAAAGACAATGAGAACCTGCGCGCCTTGGGCAAAGATCTCAGTACTTATGTGCACCAGATTCTAGAGTTCCTAACTTATAACAGCGAGCTCAAGCCTTTTCCGTTTTCCCCTTATCCGGGCAGCGAAGAGGTGATCATCGTTGAGCCTGCTCCTGCTCCTGCTCCTGCTCCTGCTCCAGCTCCAGCGCCCGCGACGAGCGCTGAACCAAAGAAGGCAGCCCCTAAGAAGGCAGCGGCCAAGAAACCAGCGAGTAAGGCGGCAAGCACCCGCAAACCTGCAGCAAAGAAAGTAGTAGAGAGCCCAGTTGACGACGACTTGAAGCCCGAGGTTTAGGGCTATGTTGATTGGACTCCGCGTAATTGTGTGCCTGGTCTTGGCGAGTCTGGGTGCTTCGGCATTGGCGCAGCAGTTTGGGGATGCCCTCGACCATGAATTGATTCAGCGCTTCCCAGGGGCAGAGGTCGTCGACTACCGCACCCCTGGCGTGACGAATTACCGCTTAGCTCTAGATCGCATGCAGCGCGTCAACGGTCGCGTATCCGCTGGTCGCGAAGAGCGCGTCAACGGCGCGCTAACCCGCATCACCTATAAAATCCCTGAAGGCTATTCGAGTGCCGATGTATTCGGCCATTACTCCACACAGATGCTAGCAGCCGGGCCTGAGTTATACCGTTGCCAGGGGCGCGGTTGTGGCAGTAGTAATTTCTGGGCGAATGATGTGTTCGAGAATCGCATCCTCTATGGCCCGGATGCGGATCAGTACTATCTAGTCAGCACCGTCGGTAGCGACGAGCAACATATCTCGAGCTATTTGGCACTCTATGTCATAACGCGGGGCAATCGGAGTGTCTACGCGCACCTCGATGTTGTAGAGCTTAGCGATTTCGTTAGCGATGTCCCCACCAATAGCCCTGAGGCCTTGGCGCTGCAGATACAGCAAGAGGGAAGTGTGACACTGCAAGGTGTCGGGTTCGATGCGCAGGATGAGATGCTCGACGAGGGTGGTTTTACAGTCTTGCTCAATACTTTGCGCAATGCGCCATTGATGCAGGTCTATATAGTGGGGCATCTAAGTGCTGATGGGTCGCTTGAAGAACTGCTAGCACGCTCGGCCAAGCGCGCGCAAAACCTAGCGGATCGTCTTGTTGAGGAAGGGATTAATGAGTCACGGCTTATAGCGCAGGGCGTGGGGCCGTTGGCACCTTCGTGCCTACAAGCCCCGTGTTCGCAGCGCGTGGAGATCGTGCTGCGCCGCTAAATTACTTGCTTATGAGAGACAGAAATTCGTTTCGTGTGCTCTGACTATTGCGGAATGCTCCCAGCATACACGAGGTAGTCATGATGGAATTCTGTTTCTCTACACCTCGCATCATCATGCACATATGCTGTGCCTCGATAATGACGGCCGCTCCGGTAGCGCCAGTCTTATTGACGATGGTCTCGGCGATCTCCTTGGTCAAATTCTCCTGAATCTGCATGCGGCGCGCGAATATATCCACGATGCGAGCGATCTTGGACAGCCCGATTACTTTGCCTTGGGGAATATAGGCCACGTGGCATTTGCCGATAAAGGGCAGCATATGGTGCTCGCACATGGAGTACAGTTCGATGTTCTTTACGATCACCATCTCTTCCGAGCTGGAAGGGAAGAGGGCGTTATTGATGACTTCGTCGATATTTTGGCTATAGCCGCGCATGAGAAATTCCATGGCTTTGGCGGCGCGTTTCGGGGTATCCGCGAGCCCTGGGCGACTGAGGTCTTCACCGATCGCTGTGATGATATCGTGATAGGCTTTTTCAATTATCTGTGTCATGGCAAGTCTATTTGATCCAAGCAATTAAAATAGGCGCTTACCCTACGACACAGAGCGGGGCTGGGTAAAGTAATTTTTCGAGGCAATGATCGGTCGCAAGCCCACGTTGTGCCTCGCCTGAGGAGGTTTGAGTGAGTAATAGTAAGGCGGAGACTCTGGCGCAATGCGTCAGTCGCGTCAGTGAACAATTAGAGGCGGCTGATCTATTTTACGGTCATGGCACCGACAATCCTTGGGATGAGGCCGTATATTTGGTGTTCACCGTGCTCGGAGTTCCTTTCGATGCGGACGAGGCGCAGATGAGCCGCGAGCTTAGTGCTACGCAGAGCAAGCGCTTGGACGAGTTACTCACGCGTCGCATCGAGGAGCGCGTTCCGGTCGCCTATCTGGTGCAGGAAGCCTGGTTTGCAGGCTTGCCTTTTAAGGTTGATGAGCGGGTCTTGATCCCACGCTCGCCACTAGCAGAGCTGATCGCACAGCGCTTCGAGCCCCTGCTTACAGAGGCTCCACAGCGCATTCTAGACTTGTGCACCGGCAGTGGCTGTATCGGTATCGCGACTGCACTGGCCTTCGAGCAAGCACAGGTCGATCTAGCGGATATTTCGTCCCATGCTCTGAGCCTAGCGCGGGAGAATGTTGAGCGGCATGCACTGCAGGCACGAGTTCAGGTCATCGAGTCGGACCTCTTCGCAAGTCTGCAGGGGGCTTATTCGCTGATCCTGTGTAACCCGCCCTATGTATCCCAGAGCGAGATTGACGACCTGCCGCCGGAGTATGCCCACGAGCCAGTGCTGGGGCTTTATTCGGATGAGGAGGGGCTAGCGATTCCCCTGCAGATTCTGCGTCAGGCGGCAGACTACCTCAGTGAAGACGGAGTGCTCATCATGGAGGTTGGTTATTCCCATGAGGCCTTGAGTGAGCGCCTGCCGGATATGCCCTTCCTGTGGTTGGAGTTCGACAATGGCGGCGAAGGTATCTTTGCGCTCACAGCACAGCAGCTGCGCGACGCCAAGGCCATGTTGGCGTTATAAGTTGGCGCTTGGCTATTCGTAAGATTGCTCGTGATAGTGTACAATTTCGCGCCTTTTATACGCTTTTAGAACTAGCCCGCATACCGTAAGGGCGATTATCGACCAGTACCAACACAAGTAGGTGATGCATGTCCGGAAACACGATTGGCAAGCTTTTCACAGTGACCAGCTTTGGCGAAAGCCATGGCCCAGCGTTGGGCTGTGTGGTGGATGGCTGCCCACCCGGTTTGGCGATCAGTGAAGAGGACCTGCAACGCGACCTAGATCTGCGCAAGCCGGGCACTTCGCGCTTTACCACACAGCGCCAAGAAGCCGATGCCATCAAGATATTGTCCGGCGTGTTCGAGGGGCGCACTACGGGCACGCCCATCGGGCTGATGATCGAGAACACAGATCAGCGCTCCAAGGACTACAGCAAGATTAAGGACCAGTTCCGTCCTGCACACGCGGACTATACCTATCACCAGAAATATGGCGTGCGCGATTATCGTGGTGGCGGGCGCTCCTCAGCGCGTGAAACTGCAATGCGTGTTGCCGCAGGTTCGATTGCAAAGAAATACCTGCTCGAGACACACGGCGTGCAGATTCGCGGCTATATGAGCCAGCTAGGTCCCATTAAGATCGAGAACTTCGATTGGGATGAAGTCCATCGCAATCCCTTTTTCTGTCCCGATGCGGGTAAGGTAGAGGAGATGGAGCGCTATATGGCGGCCTTGAGCAAAGAGGGCAACTCCATCGGTGCTCGCATCAATGTGGTGGCCTCGGGTGTACCCGTCGGGCTGGGCGAGCCAGTTTTCGACCGCCTCGATGCCGATATCGCTCACGCACTGATGAGCATTAACGCGGTCAAAGGGGTCGAGATCGGTGCGGGCTTTGCCTGTGTCGAACAGAAGGGCACCGAACATCGCGACGAAATTACGCCTGATGGTTTTCTAAGCAATAATGCCGGTGGCGTTCTGGGTGGCATCGCCTCGGGGCAAGATATTCTCGCGAGCATCGCGCTGAAGCCTACCTCGAGCCTACGTATTCCGGGCCGCTCTATCGATGTGCATGGTGAGCCGACCGAGGTTATTACCACTGGGCGACACGACCCATGTGTTGGCATCCGGGCGACTCCAATCGCCGAGGCGATGCTGGCAATCGTGCTGATGGATCATTTACTGCGTCATAGAGCGCAGAATTTGAACGTGACGACGAGCACGCCAATTCTCAAATAGGCGCCTTGCCTATTACTAATTTCTATATAAAGAATAAAATAGTTTCATTTTGGTTATGAGTGGAGGGCGCGTATCCTCCTCTTACTTCAATCGTGACAGCTTTAGGGTGTTTACATGACTGGCAAAACTTTATACGACAAACTTTGGGATTCTCACTTAGTGACGCAGCGTGAAGATGGCACTGCACTGATCTATATCGATCGGCAGTTGATTCATGAGGTTACCTCTCCACAGGCCTTCGAGGGCCTGCGTTTGGCGGGACGTCGACCATGGCGCGCAGACGCTAATTTCGCGACACCGGATCACAATATTCCGACCACGCGTGAAGAGCGCCGCCAGGGCTTGGAAGGCATCCGCGACCCAATCTCTCGTATTCAGGTGACAACACTCGACGAGAATTGCCGAGAGTTCGGTATTTTCGAGCTCGACATGAATGACGAGCGCCAGGGCATTGTGCACGTCGTAGGGCCAGAGCAGGGCGCTACGCTGCCGGGCATGACCATCGTCTGTGGCGACTCCCATACATCGACTCATGGCGCACTAGGGGCCTTGGCACACGGTATCGGCACCTCAGAGGTCGAGCACGTGATGGCCACACAGTGTCTGATGCAGACTAAGATGAAGAATATGCTGATTCGCGTAGACGGACGCCTGAACCCTGGCGTAACGGCGAAGGACATCGTATTGGCCATCATCGGTGAGATCGGCACTGCCGGTGGCACGGGCTATACCATTGAGTTCGGAGGCGAGGCTATTCGCTCCCTGAGCATCGAAGGGCGCATGACAGTCTGCAATATGGCTATCGAGGCGGGCGCACGCGCCGGTCTTATCGCCGTGGATCAGACCACTCTGGATTACATCAAAGGCCGTCCCTTCGCTCCTAAGGGCGAGATGTGGGAGAAGGCCTGCACGGCATGGCGCGATATGGTCAGCGATGATACGGCGCAGTTCGATCGCGTCGTCGTGATCGATGCAGCGGAGATCATTCCGCAGGTCACATGGGGAACCTCCCCAGAGATGGTGGCCCCGATTACCGGTGAGATTCCAGATCCTGAGCAGCAGAGCAGCCCAAGCCGTCGCGACAATATGCGCCAGGCGCTGAAGTACATGGGTTTGACCCCGGGCATGAAGATCACGGACATAAAGCTAGACTGCATCTTCATCGGGTCTTGCACAAACTCTCGTATCGAGGATCTGCGCGCCGCGGCGGCCGTGGTGAAAGGGCACAAGGTTGCCTCCACGATTGAGATGGCACTGGTTGTCCCTGGCTCGGGTCTGGTGAAGAAGCAGGCAGAGGCAGAGGGCTTGGACAAGATTTTCATCGAGGCAGGGCTTGAGTGGCGTGAGCCTGGCTGTTCTATGTGCTTGGCCATGAACGCGGATCAACTCGGTGCGGGCAAGCATTGTGCGTCCACCTCGAATCGCAATTTCGAAGGCCGGCAGGGCTTTGGTGGGCGTACCCACTTGGTGAGTCCGGCTATGGCAGCAGCAGCGGCGATCAACGGCCATTTCGTTGACGTACGGGACATGCTATTGACCTTGGATAGATAGTCTAAGAGTCGTGCTTAACTAATTGAATATGCTGAATAAAGAGCGTGAATTATGAGAAAATTTACTAAAGAATCTGGGCTGGTGATGCCTCTGGATCGTAGCAACGTCGATACCGATTTCATTATCCCTAAGCAGTTCCTGAAATCGATTAAACGTAGTGGCTTCGGTGTGAACCTGTTCGACGAACACCGCTATATGGATAAGGGTGAGCCGGGGCGCGACAATAGTCAGCGTCCCTTGAATACGGATTTCGTATTGAATCAGCCGCGCTATAAGGGCGCGTCAGTGCTGCTAGCGCGTGAGAACTTCGGCTGCGGTTCAAGCCGAGAGCACGCGCCTTGGGCGTTAGACGACTACGGTTTTCGCATCATTCTTGCGCCTAGCTATGCCGATATTTTCTTTAATAATTGCTTTAAGAATGGAATATTACCCATTGTTTTAGATAAAGAAATTATCGATAGTCTATTCGCCAAAGTAGAGGCGCAAGAAGGCTTTAGCCTGACTGCCGACCTTGAGGCGCAGCAGATTGAATTGCCAGACGGCGAGCGTATCCCATTCAACGTGGATGCCTTCCGTAAGGATTGCTTGATAAACGGTTTGGACGATATTGGCCTAACCTTACAGGATGCGGATAAGATCAAGGCATTCGAACAAAACTGGCGCAACACTTCACCATGGTATTTCGGTGTACAGGGTTGAGCTAAGGCGGGGCGCGACGCGTCTCGCAAACTCATTGAACGAATCAAACTGCCCATAGGGCAGACAGGAAGGAAGCGATGAAGACTTATAATGTGGCAGTGGTTGGGGCAACTGGAGCGGTCGGGGAAACCCTGATCAGTATTCTCGAAGAGCGCAAATTCCCCGTAGGTCAGCTATTTCCGCTGGCCAGCGAACGCTCAGCCGGCACCAAAGTCATGTTTCGCGGTAAGCCAGTGACAGTGCAGAACCTAGCCGATTTCGACTTCAGTCAGGTCCAGATTGGCCTGTTCTCGGCGGGCGGCAATATTTCCGCAGAGTATGCGGAGAAGGCCGGTAAGGCAGGATGTATCGTCATCGACAATACCTCCCATTTCCGCTACGACGATGATATTCCTTTGGTCGTGCCAGAGGTGAATCCAGAGGCAATCGCTGGCTACACGACTCGTAATATTATCGCTAATCCTAATTGTTCGACTATTCAGATGCTTGTCGCACTGAAGCCGATTCGCGACAAGGTAGGCATAGAGCGCATCAACGTCGCTACCTATCAGGCCGTTTCAGGTACTGGCAAGGAAGCGATCGAGGAGTTGGCTAAGCAAACTGCCGATCTGCTCAATGGGCGTACGCCTGTTGCCAGCGTCTACCCAAAGCAGATCGCCTTCAATGCTCTGCCACAGATTGACGTGTTTCTAGAAAATGGCTATACCAAAGAAGAGATGAAAATGGTCTGGGAGACCAAGAAGATCTTCGCTGACGAGAGCATTCAAGTGAATCCTACTTGTGTACGCGTACCGGTATTCTATTCTCATTCCGAGGCGGTCCACATCGAGACTCGTGACCATATTACGGTTGAAGAGGTCCGTGCCTTATTAGCCGATGCCCCTGGCGTTGTCCTTATGGATGAGCGCAAAGATGGTGGATATCCGACTGCAGTGACCGATTCGGCAGGCAAGGATGGCGTCTTTGTCGGACGAATTCGTCAGGATATTTCTCATCCTAATGGGCTAAATTTGTGGATTGTGTCAGATAACGTGCGAAAAGGTGCTGCATTGAACTCTGTGCAGATAGCCGAAGTGTTGATAAAAGACTATTTATAATGAATACTTGCGCACGTAATTGAATAGTATTTCGCAAGAGTTTGTGGCGTTAAGGCTCCAGACTCTTGTGAAACCACATCAAGCCCTTCCCGTGCCAGCGCATGACAGCGGTTTAAGCCATTAAGAAGGAATGGAATATGGTTAGAAAGCTCGTGGTGGTGTTCACCTCGGTAGTGCTGTTTGCTGCTGCTCACGCTAAGGCCCTTGGGCTCGGTGAGATCGTTCTCGATTCTGCCCTGAACCAACCCCTCAATGCTCAAATTGCGCTGCTGCAACTCGGCGATGTGCGTCCTGAACAAATCAGTGTGCAGATTGCTGACGAGAGCGATTTCGCACGTTTCTCCATTGAGCGCGAATCCTTTCTTAATTCTATCGAATTCAATGTTCAGTCCCGTGGTGCCAATACCTTTGTTCAGCTCAGCACCCTTGAAGCGGTACGTGAACCCTATCTGAGTTTCGTGCTTGAGACGCGCTGGCCGAGCGGTCGTTTGCTCAGCGAGCACACACTGTTATTAGACCTGCCTGCCTTTGCTGCGACGGGTAGTGCTGCGCCAATTCAGCAGCCTGTGCAAGCGATTGCTGCGGACCAGCAAATTTCTCAAAATCAACAAGTTGCAGCTCAACCTTCTAGTTCTGGATCCACTGCGCCGGCGCGCCTCGCTGCCCCTGCGGAGCCCGAGGTTGAAGAACCCGCTGTCGTCGCAACGCCGGCGCCAGTCGAAGAGCCTGCGGTCGAGCCCCCAGCGCCGGTTGTGGCCCCAGAGCCAGCTCCAGCACCGAGTGCCGCCCCACGTAATGCTAATGCCAGCGAGACGATCAGCATCGGTACGCAGGACACCCTGTGGGACATCGCTCTGCAGATCCGCCCTGATAGCTCTGTCTCCGTCCAGCAGACGATGCTGGCGCTGCAGAGCCTGAATCGTGAGGCCTTCATCGCTGACAACATCAATATGGTGCGTCGCGGTCAAGTATTGCGAGTACCGACCCTAGAGCAGATTCGCACCCTCAGCGCACGTGAGGCCATGAGCGAAGTGGCTCGCCAGAACCAGCTGTTCGATAACCGCCGCAACGTGCCCTTAGCCGCACAGCCAGTGACCGCTCAGCCGCAGAGCACTGCCGCTGCAGCACCGGCACGAGGCGAGTTGAGCGTGGTCAGCGTAGACAATGCCGAACCAAGTGACGCTTCGTCCGCCAGCGCTGCGCAAAGTGCAGAACTCGATGCGCGTATCGCCAGTCTTGAAGATGCCCTCGCGGTACAACGCGAAGAGGCCGATCGTGCGGCGCGAGTCAATGCCGAGCTAACTGCCCGCCTTGGTCTGTTGGAAGAGCAGATAAACTCTGCGCAAGAGATCATCCGTCTACGCGACCTCGAATTAGCGCAGCTCCAACAAGCGCTTGAGGAGGCCGCCGCTGCAGAGCCTGAGCCTGTGGATCCTCCAACTGTCATTACGATGGCGCCGGAGAAAACCCTAGTTCAGCAAATTCTCGACACCTTGGTAGCGAACACCTATGCCTTGATCGCGCTGATTGGTCTGATCATAGTCATGCTCGTGTTCGTGCTACTGCGCCGTAATCGTGCTGCAGACCAAGCTGCTCTGGCGGGCATCGACGGCATGGAAGTGGGTGCAGACGACGATAGCGCGAACGAGCAGCCCGAGGACGATAGAGAGATTCCTGACGGCGACTCCTCTATTAGCGCCGACTTGTCCGATGATGAGATGGACGAGATCCTAGACATCGCCGGCTCGGCCGATGCGGCGCTCTCTGACGACATTAATTTTGACGATGAAGATGAAGAACAAGCGCAGGCAGAGGTCGGAGTTGACCAAGCTACTGCTGCGTTGGCAGCAGCTGCAGCTGCTGCTGCAGCCGCTTCCGCTGACACTCAAGAGCCCGTTGATACGCTAGAGGAAGTAGAAGCCCTTATCGCCTATGAACGCTTCGACGAGGCTGAGGCGAAGCTGCGTGATGCGATAGTGGCAGAGCCCGATCGTGTAGACCTGCGTATGAAGCTCCTTGAGGTGTTTGTCGCCAAGCAGGACGCGGTTGGCTTCAAGCTGCAGGAAACTGAGATTCGCGACATGGGCAAGCCCAATGTCGAGGCGCGCATCGCGACATTGCGCTCGCAGCTAGCCAGCGAGACCGATAGTGAGATATTGGAAGAGGGTGAAGAAGACTTCTTCGAAGAGCTCAATGAGCTTGACGATATGGAGCTGGCGCTGGATCTAGAGGCCAGTGCAGAAGTTGATGATAGTAAAGTCTTGGCCGGTAAGCCTGAGGATGAGATCGAGATTAGCTTCGACGACGAAGAAGACGATGATATCGATTTCGAGTTTGCTCCTGACGAAGACGAGCCAACTACAAGCGAAGCGGGCGCCACCCAGGCAGTAGAAGCGGATGAAGACGAAGATGCCGAAATAAGCTTCGCTTCCCCAGAGCCGGGCGCAATCATTGAAGACTTTGACGAGTCCGAAGACGACAGTCCAGATCTGGATGCCGCGTTTGACCTTTCCGATGACGACGAAGAAACGATCAGCTTCGAGATCGAGGAGAGCGCACCTGAGTCTGAACCAGTAGAGACAGAGCCTGTTGAGTTGGAAGCAGACGATAACGCCATCGACTTCGAGTTTTCTATCGATGAGCCTGAGCAAGAGACAGGCGCAGCGGCAGTCGAAGAGACGGCAGTTGAAGTGGAAACCGACCCTGAGCACGAAGTGGACTTCGATTTCGCAGTCATAGATGACGAGACCGAAGAGGACACGAAAGCTGGGGCCAGCCCGGTTGCAGAGGCCGCGACGCCCGAGATGGAAGTTGAGGAAATAGAAATACCCGATATTGAAGTCGAGGAAAGCGTAGTCGCAGAAGTCGAAGAAGCCGATGTGCCTGAGATCGAGTTCGACGTCGATGATGAAGATGCGGAGATTGAGTTCCTTGATGACGACGAGGAAGAAGAGGCTGATTTCGTTTTCGACGACAACAGCTTCGATATTGCCGTGGATGAAGAAGTGGAGGTGCTAGAGCCAGACGCTCAGCCAGAAGTTCAGCCAAAGCCAGAGCCTGAAGCGGAAAGCCCCTTCGATGATTTGCAGTTCGTGGATGACACTATAGAGCCTGCGAATGACGCTGGAGGAGAGGACGGCGACTCCGATGACGACGATTTCGATTTCTTATCCGACGCTGACGAAGCGGCGACTAAGCTCGATCTCGCTCGCGCGTATTTCGAAATGGGCGATCACGACGGCGCTCGCGAAATCCTCGAAGAAGTGCAGAAGGAAGGCAACGAAGAGCAAATCAAAGACGCTACCGAATTGCTCAGCAAGTTGTAAATTCGCCCTAATTATCTTCTGTAAGAGTTTGATTTGACAAACGAAAGCAACAAGCCGTGTCGTGTCGCCCTAGGTGTCGAATATGACGGTGCGGCGTTTCACGGCTGGCAACGCCAAGGCGACCCTCAGCTCCCAACTGTACAAGGTGCAGTGGAGAAGGCGCTCGCCAAGATCGCCGATCACCCCATCGAATTAGTCTGCGCCGGGCGCACCGATACTGGCGTGCATGCCACCGGTCAGGTTATCCATTTTGATTGCGCCGTAGACCGCGGCATCAAGGCTTGGGTGCGCGGAAGCAATAGCTTATTACCCCCCTCGGTGCGAATTACTTGGGCCCGCAGTGTCGCTCCGGATTTTCATGCGCGCTTTACGGCGCAGTCACGTCGCTATCTCTATGTGATCGATGACAGTGAGGTCGAGTCTGCCATTATGGCCAAACGCCTGACTCATACTCGTTTGAAGCTGAATATCGAGGCGATGCACGAGGCGGGGCAGCACTTATTGGGCGAGCAGGATTTCAGCGCGTTCCGTGCCGCAGGTTGCCAATCTCGCACACCTTTTCGCAATGTCATGCATCTGCGCGTGTTGCGTCATCATCGCTATATCGTATTGGATATTCAGGCGAATGCCTTCCTGCAGCATATGGTGCGCAACATCGCCGGGACGCTGCTGGAGATAGGCGCCGGCAAGCGCGACCCGAGTTGGGCAAAACAATTGCTGGAAGGGCGCGATAGAGCCGCCGCGGCTATGACCGCAAGCCCCCACGGTTTGTATCTTGTGGCAGTCGATTATCCTGTGAGTAGCGGTCTCGAACAGGGGTCATTAGGGCCGGGATTTTTACAGCCTTTTCCATAGGTAAAGCCCTGAAATTTTTGCTAGAATCGCTCCCTTTTGAAAGCGCCGGTCAAAACAATGCTGCGAACCCGAGTTAAGATCTGTGGACTAACCAATGTTGAGGAAGCCATTGTCGCCGGCAGCCTTGGCGCCGATGCGATAGGTCTGGTGTTTTATCCGCGCAGTAAGCGTGCGCTGAGCATTGAGGCTGCTGTCTCCATCCGGCAGGCTCTGCCTACTTTCGTCAGTGCGGTAGGCCTGTTTGTGAATCCTACAGAGGCACAAGTCGAGACCGTCTTAAAACAGTTGCACTTAGATTGCCTGCAATTTCATGGCGATGAGACTCCACAGTTTTGCGCCTCCTTTGGTCTGCCCTATATGAAGGCGATCAGGGTGCGGGATGGTCTTGATTTAGAGCGAGAAATGGCAAGATTTACAACGAGTTCCGCTATTCTCCTCGACAGTTTTGATAAGCAGTCCGCGGGTGGTACTGGGACGAGTTTCGATTGGGAAGTCGCCGCCCGAGCGGTTGGCGCAACGCAGCAGCGTATTGTTTTAGCGGGAGGACTCGACGCCCAGAATGTGGCCGCAGCGATTAGGCAAGTCCAGCCTTACGCGGTAGACGTAAGTAGTGGGGTAGAGTCCGTGCCGGGTCGCAAGAGCCCCGAGCGCATGCAAGCTTTTTTTAATGAGGTGAATAGTGTCTGAATTGAATCGCGTGAACGAGCTCGGCAGTCGCGAAGCAGAGCAGCCAAACGACCAATTTAGCGGTCCTGATAAGCAAGGCCATTTCGGGCGCTATGGTGGCGTCTTTGTGGGTGAAACACTAATAGCAGCCGTCGAGGAACTAGACCAAGTCTATACTCGCATGGCGGCAGACCCTAAGTTCTGGGCCGAGTTCGACCATGACCTCAAGCACTATGTTGGCAGACCCTCTCCGTTGTACTTCGCCGAGCGCCTCACCAAGCATTATGGCGGCGCGAAGATCATGCTCAAGCGCGAAGACCTCAACCATACCGGTGCGCACAAGATTAACAACACGATAGGCCAAGCCTTACTCGCGAAGTTCATGGGCAAGCCCCGCATCATCGCCGAGACCGGTGCCGGACAACACGGCGTAGCGAGTGCGACTATTGCCGCGCGGCTAGGCCTGCAATGCGACGTCTATATGGGCGCAGAGGACATTCAGCGACAGTCCGCGAATGTCTTCCGCATGAAATTACTCGGGGCCAACGTAATCTCCGTGGAGTCTGGGTCACGCACCCTCAAAGATGCTCTTAACGAGGCGCTGCGAGACTGGGCGACGAACGTCGACAATACCTATTACATCATCGGCACCGTTGCCGGTCCTAGCCCCTATCCGCGCATGGTGCGTGACTTCCAGTCTGTCATCGGCCGTGAAGCCCGCGCCCAGTCATTGGAGCAATTAGGCCGTCTTCCCGACGCCTTAGTCGCCTGTGTAGGCGGAGGCTCCAATGCCATAGGCCTGTTCCATCCGTTCCTGCGTGACAGCGGTGTGGCCATGTACGGCGTAGAAGCCGGCGGCGATGGAGTCGAGACAGGCCGGCACGCAGCGCCTCTTAGCGCTGGGCGCCCTGGCGTCTTGCACGGCAATCGAACTTATTTGATGAGCGATGATGCAGGCCAGATTCTAGAGACCCACTCGGTCTCAGCAGGCTTGGATTATCCTGGGGTAGGGCCAGAGCATTCGTGGCTGAAGGATATCGGCCGCGTACATTATGAGGATGCCACCGATACCGAAGCCCTGACTGCGTTCCGTGACTGCACGCGCATGGAGGGGATTATTCCCGCTCTAGAGTCCAGCCACGCGATTGCCTATGCAGGCAAACTGGCTGCGACTATGTCCCCGGAGCAGATTATCATCGTCAATCTTTCTGGCCGAGGCGATAAGGACATCCACACCGTCGCCGAAATCGACGGCATTAAAATATAACACTGGGTAGCGAGCTGGAAATTCATGAGTCGTATAAGCGAGACTATTGCTTCTAAACAAGCGCAGGGCAAGAAAGTCCTGATTCCCTATATTGTTGCGGGTGATCCCGGTCTGGATCTGACCGTACCGCTCATGCACGCCTTAGTGGCGAATGGCGCGGACATCATCGAGCTGGGCATGCCCTTTAGTGACCCGTCCTCGGATGGCCCCGTGATTCAGCTGGGCGCCGAGCGGGCCTTACGGGCTGGCACTACTCTCAAGCACATCTTCGCGATGGTGCGAGAGTTTCGTCAACAGGATAAAGACACGCCTATACTGCTGATGGGATACCTAAACCCTATTGAGACTATGGGTTATGAGGCCTTTGCTAGCGAAGTTAGCGCGGCCGGTGCAGATGGCCTGCTAATCGTTGATTTGCCCACGGCTGAGTGCGAAGAGTTTTACGCAGCCGCACACGCTAAGGGCTTGGACACTGTATTCCTAGTGGCGCCTACCACGAACGAGGCACGCCTGGATTCGATCTTTAAACATACTAGTGGCTATCTCTACTATGTCTCCTTGAAGGGCGTAACAGGTGCGGTCATCTCCGACAAAGGCGAGATCCGCGCGAAAATCGATCATTTGCGCACTATTACCGAGTTGCCGATCATCGTTGGCTTCGGCATCAAGGACGCAGAGTCTGCGCGGAACATGGCAGCTATAAGCGACGGTGTTATAGTAGGAAGCGCGATAGTAGACAAAATAGGCCACTTGCAGGCAGATATGAGCTATTCGAGTGCCCAACTAGTCGCAACAGTTGGTGTTATTGGCGAGATTCGCAGCGCAATAGACGCGCTCTGATTAGCGCATTCATCAAAACAACAGTATTTACGGGAACCTTTTATGAGCTGGATTAATAAAATCCTCCCTTCGATTCGCAGTAATAGCACGTCTAGCAAGCCAGGCACGCCGGGCGCTGACGGCAAGCAACGCACGAGTGTGCCCGAAGGGCTATGGAAGAAATGCCCGCGTTGTGAAGCAGTCCTCTACAGGCCTGATCTTGAACGCAATCTTGAGGTGTGTCCAAAGTGCGACCACCACCTTCGTATCACTGCGCGCCGCCGTCTCGAGCTATTCCTCGATCCAGAAGGGCAGGTTGAGCTCAATGCCGACATGGAGCCAGTGGATCTACTCAAATTTAAAGATCTGAAGAAGTACAAAGACCGTCTCTCGGCCGCGCAGAAGAGCACCGGCGAGAAAGACGCTTTAATCGTCGTGCAAGGCACCGTCAATTCGGTGGAGTTGGTAGTGGCAGCCTTCGAATTCGGCTTTATCGGCGGCTCTATGGGCGCCGTAGTTGGTGAGAAGTTCACCCAAGCTGTGAATACCTGTATCGAGAATCGTCTGCCACTGGTGTGTTTCTCAACAAGTGGCGGGGCGCGTATGCAAGAGGCCCTGATCTCCCTGATGCAGATGGCCAAGACCTCGGCTGCCATTGCGCGCCTGCGTGAGCATGGATTGCCCTATATCTCCGTTTTGGTAGACCCAGTCTATGGTGGCGTATCCGCTAGCTTGGCCATGCTTGGCGATATCAACATCGCAGAGCCCAATGCGTTGGTTGGTTTCACCGGCCCAGATGTCATTCGCCAGACAGTAAGAGTAAAACTTCCCGAAGGTTTCCAGCGCAGCGAGTTCCTACTCGAGCATGGCGCTATCGATATGATCGTGCATCGTAAGGACATTCGCGGCCGCGTATCCTCTTTGCTCTCTAAGCTGATGCATCTATAAGCAGCTGTATCTGTATTTAGCCGCCGCAAGGCGGCAAGGCGATCGATTGAAATCCTTTTTAAATCAACGTAGTGGCAGGGTCATTTAAATGGATCTGTCAGCTTGGTTGGAAAGAATACAAGCCCTCCATCCTACTGAGATCGAGCTTGGCCTGCACCGCGTTCGTGAGGTGTCGGCTCGACTTGGGCTGAGTCGTCCCGCACCCATAGTAATCACCGTAGCGGGCACCAATGGCAAGGGTTCCACGGTAGCAATGCTGGCCTCTGTTCTTAGCGCAGCGGGTTACCGGGTCGGGACTTACACATCTCCTCATATTCTGCGTTACAACGAGCGTGTCAGTATCGCGCAAGAGACAGTCTCGGATGAGGCACTCTGTGCGGGGTTCGCGAAGATCGATGCGGCGCGCGGCGATATCTCTATTACTTATTTCGAATACAGCACCCTCGTGGGTTTGCTCCTTCTCGAGGACGCTAGGCTCGACGTGGCGATTCTGGAGATTGGCCTAGGCGGTCGTCTCGACGCTGTGAATATGGTCGATCCGGACCTGTCCATCATCACCAGTATCGGCTTGGATCATCAGGACTGGTTGGGGGACACCCGGGAGCTGATTGCCATCGAGAAGGCCGGTATCCTGCGCGCTGGCGTGCCGGCGATCTGTGGTGACCTAGACCCTCCGCAGAGTCTACGTGACGAGGCGGCCCGTATTGGCGCTGCTATGGTCTATCAAGGGCAGGACTACGGTTTCCAAGAGGGCACTGATTCCTGGGATTGGTGGCATAAGGATGCGGCGGGTCAACAATTGCAGCAAGGTGCACTGCCACTGCCCGGCTTAGACTTGCTCAATGCCGCCACGGTAGTAGAGGCATTGCAGCATCTGTCTGTGCAGGTATCGCTCGCGCAGCTTGAAGAAGGCCTTAGGCACCCCAAGATAGAAGGACGTTACCAGGCATTAAAAGATGCCCGCAACGGGCTGACTCTCCGTGTGGATGTCGCGCACAATCCACATGCCGCTAATTTACTCGCACAGAAGCTGCATAGAGCTAGGGCGCGAGGTGAAATTCAGGGTAAAATTCGCGTTATCTTGGCGATGATGAATGATAAAGATCACGCAGGTTTCTACGCAGCCTTAGAATCTGTCGTCGACATTTGGTATATTGCCGCATTCTCTGAGCCGCGTTGTCTGAACGCAGAACAACTACACGAGATTCTGCGTCATAATGGCGCCACCACGAGTGGCCCATTCACCAGTATCGCGGCTGCCTACGCAAGGGTCTGTGCCGATGCAAGTGCAGACGATTTAATCCTAGCAACAGGCTCGTTTGTAACAGTGGCAGACACCTTGAGTCTTGTCGCACAAGAGCGCACACGTTAGACAAACCATCGCTAAACAGGCAGTGGTTGTCGTCAAAGAGGGCGGGACTGGTTTGGACCAGAGCACTAAACAACGAGTCGTCGGTATCGCGGTTATCGTAATCGCTGCAGTGGTCTTATTACCGGTGTTGTTTGACGGGCAGGGGAGCTATGAGCTGCCAATTGAGAGCCGTATCCCAGAGCCCACACCTTTCCCCATACCGCCTCGCATAATTCCCGAGCGTCCTGTGATAGTCGCAGATAGTGAGCCAGCCTCAGTTGTAACGCAGGCAGTCGAAGAGCCCGCAGCGCAGGACTCGGCAGAGCCAGTTCCAGATCCAGTAAACCCTGACTCAGTGGTCAGCAATCAGAATACCGATCCAGCAGAGCCCCCCGCGGCCGCAGATGATGACAATGCTCCCATGAGCATCGACGATATTATCGCCTCGCTTGGACTTGATTCCGCACAGAGCGAAACTGCAAGCGGCGATAGCGCCCCAAGACTAGATGCAGACGGCTTGCCGGAGGGTTGGAGTGTGCGCCTGGCGTCCTTCTCCAGTGAGAGCAATGCGCGCAATCTTGTTGAGCGTCTGAGCAACGCTGGTCATCGCGCCTATACCAGAGTGCTAGAGTCCTCTCAGGGACCGCTAGTCGCCGTTTTTGTTGGGCCCGGAGTGGACCGCGCGGCGGTACAGCAGTTGCAACAACAATTGCAGCAACAGTTCCAGTTAGCCGGCATCGTTGTACGCTACGAAATCGAAGAGCTTTAGCAGCTTGCCCGCAGGGCGGCCTAAGCGCAAATCACAAGTCAGAGGGCAATAATGCAATTGGATTGGGTAGATGTCTCCATTTTGATGGTTACCGGCATTTCCTGCATGTTTGGCCTATGGCGAGGCTTCGTACGAGAAGTACTGTCGCTGTTGGCGTGGATTGCAGCGCTGTTGATCGCCAGAGTCTATAGTCCCGATCTCGCGCCGCTGTTGGGTTCTTGGATCGCCAGCGAGCCTATGCAGAAGGTATTTGCATTCGCAGTCTTATTCATCGTGACCTTGATCGTTGGCGCAGTAGTCAATCACCTGGTCGCCAAGCTCATTACTATTTCAGGATTGAAGCTAACCGACCGCCTCCTAGGCGGAGTGTTCGGCATCGCCCGTGGCGTTGTCATACTGATGGTTTTTGTGTATTTCGGCGCGAGCTTTTTCGCGACTGAGCCATGGTGGATAGAATCTAAATTTATTCCCTATGGTATTGATTTACTTGAATTAACGCGAATGTACGTTACGGATGTAAACGATTTTACGGATGTTACGTCACCGCCTTTGTGATATTCGCGTGTGTTGGGGCGGTTCCTTGTTCTTAATTATTGGAGTGTATTGAATGTGCGGTTTAGTGGGTGTCGTTGGCAAATCAGATGTTGCTGTTTGTTTGTATGACACATTGACGGTGTTGCAACACCGCGGGCAGGATGCTGCGGGTATCGCAACAAGCGATGGCGGAAAGCTAAATCTCAGGAAAGATAACGGTTTAGTGAAGGATGTATTCCGTACGCGGCACATGGAAAGGCTGGCGGGTAAGATGGGCATAGGCCACGTACGCTATCCCACTGCGGGCAGTTCTAGCCCCGCGCTTGCGCAACCCTTCTATGTGAACTCGCCCTATGGCTTGAGCCTCGCGCACAACGGCAATCTGACTAATTCAGCAGAGCTTAGCCGTGACCTGTTTAAAGAAGACCTGCGCCACATCAACACAGATTCAGATTCTGAAGTGCTCCTCAACGTGTTCGCCCATGAGCTGCAAATGCTCGCGAAGATGCAGCCTACGGCCGAGGACGTCTTTACAGCGGTGCGCGGCGTGCATCGGCGCTGCAAGGGCGGCTATGCGGCCCTCGTCATGTTGGGTGGCTATGGCATCGTCGGCTTCCGCGATCGCAATGGTATTCGTCCTCTTGTATTCGGCAAGCGCGAGCGCAGCGGTTTCACCGAGTATATGCTGGCCTCTGAAAGCGTAGCGTTAGATTCACAAGGCTTCCAGATCGTGCGCGATGTGGCACCGGGTGAGGCGGTCTATATCGACGTGAAAGGGCAGATTCATACCCGCGTGTGTGCTGGTCCTGCGGAATACACGCCCTGTATCTTCGAGCATGTGTACTTTGCTCGCCCTGATTCCTTGATGGATGGGATCTCAGTTTACAAGGCACGGCTGCGCATGGGAGAGAAATTGGCAGACAAGGTCAAGCGCCTGCGCCCAGAACACGATATCGACGTGGTCATCCCCATTCCCGATACCTCCCGAACCTCGGCACTTGAGCTGGCCAACCGGCTAGGCGTGAAATATCGCGAGGGCTTCGTAAAGAATCGCTACATCGGCCGCACCTTTATCATGCCGGGCCAGAGCCAGCGCAAGAAATCGGTACGCCAAAAACTCAATGCCATCGAGCTCGAATTCCGTGGCAAGAATGTCCTGCTTGTCGATGATTCGATCGTGCGGGGCACCACTTGTAAGCAAATTATCCAGATGGCACGGGATGCGGGTGCGAAGAAAGTGTATTTCGCCTCGGCCGCACCTGCGGTAAGGTATCCTAACGTCTACGGTATCGACATGCCCTCGGCGAGCGAACTGATCGCCCATGGCCGCACAGACGAGGAAGTTGAGACCTTGATTGGCGCGGATTGGTTGATTTTCCAAGATCTTAGCGATCTTATCGCGGCCTCTTCCGAGGGCAATCCGGAGATCACAAAGTTCGAATGCTCGGTCTTCGATGGTAAATATATTACTGGCGATGTCGATGCTAAATATTTGAAAAAACTTGAAGATAGTCGCAATGATGCCGCTAAAAAGGTAAGCAAAGTAAACAAGACAAACAAGAAAAGTGGTGAGAAGGTCTTAAAGGCCGTGGGTGGCAAAGGCTAAGCTTCCTTTACAAGCATTGCCTAGAAAATAAGAAGTTAAAGGGGTTTTATGCAGCAGAGGATTCAAGCGGCGGTCGACGAGATTGGTACGGTGTTGTTGGGGAAGGAGCAGCAAATACGCTTAGCGTTATGTTGTTTGATTGCAGGGGGGCATTTGCTCATTGAAGACCTCCCTGGCATGGGCAAGACCACTCTGGCCCACGCATTGGCGCGAGTTTTTGGATTGGATTTCAATCGTATTCAGTTCACTAGCGACCTACTACCGGCAGACATACTCGGCGTCTCCATCTTCGAGCAGCAAAGTGGAGCCTTTACCTTCCATCCCGGTCCGATCTTCCGTCAGATGATCCTTGCAGACGAGATTAACCGCACCACCCCAAAGACCCAGAGTGCACTGCTGGAGGCCATGGAGGAGGGGCAGGTAACGGTGGAAGGGGAAACCCGGCCATTGCCATCGCCCTTCTTCGTTATCGCTACACAGAACCCTGTGAGCCTTTCCGGTACCTTCCCGCTTCCCGAATCTCAGCTCGATCGCTTTCTAATGCGAATCGGTATCGGCTATCCGGACCCAAAGGCTGAACGGGCCTTGCTGGAGCGTAGTGCCGAGTTCGACCGTGGGGATTTCATTACCCAGATCATGAATGTAGATGATCTCGTTGCAATGCGCAGTGCTGCGAATCAGGTGAGCTTAAGTCCGCTCTTGCTAGACTATGTGCAACGCATCGTTGCCCATACTCGAGACAGTGAGGCGTTTCATTTCGGACTCTCGCCACGCGGCAGTATTGCAGTGGTCAGGGCGGCGAAGACATGGGCATTCTTGGAGGGACGCGAGCACGCGGTGCCTGAGGATGTGCAAGCAATCTTGCCTGCGGTGGTCGAGCATCGCCTTCGCGCGAGCACTGATGCCGAGGGACGCACTGGCTCTGCACTAGCGCACCGCCTAATGAGCGAGGTCGACGTCTTTTAAGGAAGCTCATGAATCCTATCGACGCGGTGAAGCCATGGTTTTCCTCTAGAGTCACGCGCTGGCTCGAGCGCAGAATGCCTGCCGTTCAAGAGATTTCCCTGCATCGTAAGAATATATTCATCCTGCCTACGGGGCCGGGTCTGCTTTTCCTCACCGCGACAATCCTCATTTTTGTCACCGCAATTAACTATGTCTTGAGCCTCGCCTTCGGCCTAGCCTTCTTGATGGTGAGCCTATTTATCTTGAGCATCTTGCACACCTTCCGCAATCTGCAGCATTTGAGTCTGCGTGGCGTTGGCGCGGAGCCGATTTTCGCTGGCGAGGATGCGGCATTTGTAGTGCTGCTAAGCAGGCAGTCGAATCAAGAGCATGAGATGTTGGAGTTACGCTTTCCAGGCAGCATCTGGAGCCAGGCCGATGTTCTGGACAATGAGCAAGAGCGTGTGAAGGTGTTCTTGCCCAGTGCGCGGCGCGGGCTACTCAAGGCCCCTAGGTTAACCGTGCAGACTCGCTTTCCACTGGGCCTGTGGCGCGCTTGGTCACATGTAGATCTCGCGATGAGCTGCCTCGTCTATCCGCATCCGCAAGAGGGTCCACTCCCCGGGCTAGTGGGCGGTTCGACGTCTGGGAAGTCCGAGAGTGTGAAGACTGGCGTCGACGATTTCCATGGCCTTCGGGCCTACCAAACCGGTGATTCCCTAAAGCAGATCGCGTGGAAGAGTCTTGCCCGTGGCCAGGGTTTGAAAGTGAAGCAGTTTGTGGACGCCGTAGATGATCAGCTGATGCTGGATTGGGAGATGTTCCCTGGTATGGAATCGGAGGAACGGCTGTCACGACTATGTTACTGGGTGTTGCTATTGGCACAGCAGGACATCGACTATGGACTGCGCATTCCCGGCCAGGAGTTTAGTCTTGGGCGTGGCGACACTCATCGGGGCAAATTGCTAGGGGCATTAGCGCTTTGGCAAGGAGGGGCCTTGTGACGGATAAGCAGGCTCATATACCCCGTTTAACCATTTGGTGGATGTTAGGCGCATTGGCCCTTGTTGTAGCGCCTCATTTGCTACGCCTGCCTGTATGGATCAGCGCGCTCATTATCGCCTGCGTGATTTGGCGTATTTTAATTTTCATCGGGCGCGTGGGCTTTCCCAATAAATTCCTCAAAATAATGATCGTGTTCCTAGCGCTGCCGCTTACGGTCGTAGAGTATCGCGGCACCGGTGCGGGCTTGGATGCAGCCGTCTGTTTGCTAATTCTCGGCACGGTCTTTAAGTTATTAGAGATGCGCCAGCGGCGCGATATGCTCATCGTCGTGTGCTTGTGTTATGTCCTGACGATGGTTGGCTTTATCTATTCGCAGACTATTCTTGCGGCTCTGCATGCCTTGTTAACCTTTATAGTGATTACTGGCGCCTTAGTCACATTACAACGCGACAATCAGCGCAGCTCACTGAAGGGCAACGGCAAGTTAGCACTGCGCCTGGTTGCGCAGGCTATACCGCTGGCCATCGTGCTGTTCGTACTGGTGCCCCGCATAGCTCCTCTGTGGACGATGCCTGTGCCGGTATCCTCTAATAAGACCGGCGTGACGGATGAGATGAGCCCTGGCAATATAAGTAGTCTCAGCCGCTCTGCCGAACTCGCATTTCGTGTGAGTTTCGAGAACAACGCACCGTTGCAAGATCAAATGTATTGGCGCGGATTGGTGCTCGATTTTTTCGATGGCCGCAGTTGGCGTAGGGCAGGCTCTGCGTTTCAATCCTATGCGATGATCGAGCGCTTCGAGAATCGCCTGCAGGGCGAGATGCAGGGTGGTGCAGTAGACTACGACGTCATTCTTGAGCCTACCCAACAATCGTGGATTTATGCGTTACAGCTGGCCGATTTCGATGCCTCTGATATTCGGCAAGACCGCTACTACACCCTACACACCGAGAAACCGGTGACGCAACGTTATCGCTACAAAATGCGTTCCCATTTGAGGAATGAGACGGACCTCGAACTCTCTGGCATATTGCGGTCCCGCGCACTGCAACTCCCAGAACCCGATGGCAATCCGAAAAGTCATCAGCTCGCCGAGCGCTTGCGTGCGCAGTCATCCGGAGACTTGGATTACGCCAATCGCGTGATGCGCTATTTCCGCGAACAGCCGTTTTATTACACGCTAACGCCACCGGAGCTAGGTGAGGCCTCGATCGATGACTTTCTGTTCAATTCCCTACAGGGTTTTTGCGAACATTACGCAAGTTCCTTCGTTTATTTGATGCGGGCAGCCGGAGTGCCTGCGCGTGTGGTGGTGGGCTATCAGGGGGGCGAGATTAATCCCTTCGAAGGCTACACGATGGTCTATCAATACAATGCGCATGCGTGGGCCGAGATTTGGCTAGAGGGGCAGGGCTGGGTGCGCATGGACCCGACTGGGGCCGTTGCTCCCGAGCGCATCAGTGAAGGCGCACAAGCGGTACTGGGCGATCAACCGGGTTTCCTAGACGACTCACGCTTCTCAATGATGCGGTTTCGCAACACCGAATGGCTCAATACGCTGCGCTTGCGTCTGGATGCCATGGACTATGCCTGGAACCGTTGGGTAGTAAGCTACGACGAAGATTTGCAGTTGCAGTTGCTAGAGGCGGTATTTGGGGACAGGGCGAAACAAGCCTTGCTCTACGCACTTGGTGCGTCGATTTTACTGTTCTTCATAATTGCGGCCTTCTTCTTATTGGGCGGTAGGAAGCGTGATATGCGCGATCAGGCAACTCGCCTCTATCTGCGTTTGCTAGTTGATCTTGCGGACAATGGCCTATCGCGACGACGAGGAGAAGGGCCGTTGGATTTCGCTAATCGTGTCACGGAAAGTCGACCCGATATAGCGGCAGACATGACGAGAATTACAGCGCTCTACGTACGCATGAGCTATGCGCAGGATGCACAGGGTGACTCATTCGGTGAGTTGCAAGAATATATTCTAGCGCTACGCCTTCGTTTGAGTTCGCCGTGGCGCCGCGTAGTGCTGCGCAGTTTTCCGGCTTTTCGAACTTAGGCTTAGCCTCCAGCTAGTTTGACTTTATAACCGGCTTCTTGGAGAAATGTCGCGAGGAATTGACGATGGTCGCCTTGGATCTCGATGATGCCATCCTTGACCGTGCCGCCGCTGCCGCACTTGCTCTTGAGTGTTTTCGCGAAGCTGCTCAGGGCATCTGCTTCCATCCCTAGCCCGTCGATCAGAGTGACTCCCTTACCCTTACGCCCCTTAGTCTCACGACGCAGCCTGACGATTCCGTCACTCGGAGTCGCAGTGCTGCGTTTCTTGCATTGGCATTGGGCGCTAGGATGCCGACAGGCAGGGCATATTCTGCCGCTGTCTGTCGAGTACACCAGAGAGGAGTTACGTGGCATGATTTTAAGACTTGTACAGCGGAGGCAGAGAGTAATCCTGATCTTTGACGGCCTTAGTCTGTGCCAACTTATGCTGTGTGCGTAGGTCTGTGATCAGCGCCTGTAGACGCTGAATGTCGCCCTGAAGACTTTGCGCATCTTGGCTACTTTCGCCATAGAGTGCTTGTTGAATCTTGATGCAAATGGCCTTGATCTCTTTGTCGCCGGTGCGCTGCGCAAGCTCGTCGAGATTGTGCAGGTCCGCATCTGCGAAATACTGACGCCCCCAAGCGATCAACGCTAGGCGTAAGGCCGGAAGATGACTCTGTGAGCATGCTTGCACGAACTCCTTAAAGGCAATGCTCTCGGACTCCGGTGCAATTTGTTGGCGGTACATCGGCGCGCCTACGGGCGTTGCCTTATTGACGCGCGCTGTCTCGCTGCGACGACGGTTCACTGTGTGCACGGTGAATGCCAACAACAACGCAGTTAACGCTGCGGCGAGTACAAGAACCCAGAGAGGTGTTTGAGTACCGCTAACTAAAGGAGTATCGGGTAGGGCGTTAGCGCTCTGTGGTGAATCGCCAGTAGCGGAGTCATCCAAGGGCGAACCGCCAAGTGACATAGGCTCGTCCTGAGTCGTTGTGCGCACAGGGCCGACACGAACCGCAGTATCTTCGATAGTGGCGTATTTCACCTCTTCGGTGTCGATATCAAACCATGGCAGTGTGACACCAGGCACGCGAATAGTACCGACCTCGGTCACGACCATGGAGTTCTGTTGAATACGCTCGCCTACGATATTGCCGCCTACATAGGAACGGCTGATCTCGGGTGGCTCTGGATAGGTGTTCACAGAAGCAATGGCAGGGAAGGTAATAGGTGGCAATGCAGCGCCGTCGAGACCATTGGCCTCGAACTCTATGGTGCGTGTTAACGCGTCACCGACACGTACGTTGCTGAAGTCGTTGTCCCAGGTCTCGCGAATCGAGATGTTGCTAGCGGGCAACCACACGGCATCGGCCGGATAATCTGCTGGCTTCTCCTTTACATCGATCGAATATCCCTCTGCATAAGAGGTGATGGTACGAGTGTTGAGGTTACGGAACACATAATTACTGGAGCCGTCCGTGACTTCGCCGCGGAACATGATGTCGGGAATCGCTAGAGTGCCGCTGCGCTGTGGGAACAGGGCGTATTGCTTTTCGTAGACACCGTAGCGCACGCCATCGACCAGCTTCTCGTATTGATTTGGCGTGCCGATCATCTGGATAACGGTGTCTGGCATCTCGAGTTCCGTGAAGATCGGATTGCGAATGCCATTGATGGTGTAATAGAGACGTATGGTAAAGAGCAACTGCTCTTGGACATAGATACTGTCTTTGTTTATCAGCGCCTCCATGAAGAGGTCTTGCCCAGCGATAGTGGTCTCCGTTTTCGGGTCCACGTGTATGGCTAATTGCTGGGTGTACTCGCCTGCGACTAGCAGGGGAGGAATATCGATGTCGCCTTCATGCAGCGGGAAAAGCGTCAGGTTATAGTCGATCCAAGCTTCCATGGAATTATTGATGCTGCGCATCTGGCTAGACGTGCGCGTGGCAACAACCTGGAAGCTCGCCTCGAGCGGAGAGAGGTCCATTTGCACGCCGCCTTGCTGGCCTTCCACACGAATCGTGAGCGTGACAGTTTCGCCACGCACGATTTGCGTCCTATCTAGCGTAGCCGTGACCGGCTGCGCATGCGTGAAGGATGAAAATAATGTAAGAGCCACCGTCAGGAGGCATGCCAACAGATTTACCATATTTGCGTTTCCGTGGGCTGAGAGTTATTACGATTTTCCAGCTGTCGACGTCGATACTCGAACTGGAACTTGCGCTGCAGCAATTCACCCGGATCATCGTCGATGCGGCGCAGCCACTGCTCTAAGGATTCTTGGCTTTCTTGTTCGGCGTTGCTTTGATTAGGCGTTTCGCCGGACTGCTCTTCCTCGTTCTGTTCCTGCTCGGAGCCTTCTTGCTGGTCAGATTCGTCCTGCTCCATCTCTTCTTCGTTTTCTTCTTCGCTAGGCTCTTGCTCGCCTTGCTCTTGTTCCTGTTCTTCTTCGCTAGTGTCGCCTTCCTCGGATTCTTCGTCAGACTCTTCCTGCTCTTGCGCTTGGTCGCCTTCCTCTTGTTCCTGTTCTTCTTGCTCCTGCTGCTGTTCCTCTAGCAAATCCTGCACGATATCGCGGTTGTGGATTGCGTCCTCGTGGTCGGGCTGCAGGGCGATCGCGATGTTATAAGAGGCGATGGCCTGTTCGAAGGCCTGGGACATCGCAAGGGCGTTACCAAGATTGTAATGAGCATCTGGGTCTTCGCCAGGATTTATACTATAAGCTTGAATGGCTCCTGCAAAGTCGCCCGCCTTATAGGCGGCAGCGCCCCTCCAATTTGGGTCTCTAAATAGACCGGCTGCAGCGATAGGATCTTCACCATCGAAGGCCTCGGCGCCTTGCTGGTTCTTAGTTTTCCACAAATCATCCCATTCGGCCGCTTGTACCGGAGCAGTAGGAGTCAGTAGGCTGACGCCACCAAGCATTAAGGTGATCGCGAGTATCCAGCCGCGACGGAACATCATGGCACTAAGGGGGAGGGCGAGCAGCAATAGCCATGGTCCCACCTCATGCCAAATATCGAAGTTCTCATCGGCGTCGCTCAGTTCGTCTTGATCCAAGAAGGCGTCTTCGTCCAATAGGTAGTCCAGATCTGCCCCGGAGATCTGCATATCGCTATAGAGTCCATTGACCATGTCCGCTAGGTCCTCTAGAGCGCCACTGTCCAGGATCGGGGTTACGATCTGGCCGCTGGCCTGACGTAGAAAGTCGCCGCCTGAGGCAGGAATAGGTGCGCCTTGTGCAGTACCCACCCCGAGTATGGCAAGGCGGAAGCCGGTATTTGACAATAGGTTGGCAATTGCACCGAAATCTCTGCGCTCTATGCCGTCAGTGACTAGGAATATGGTGCCGGAGAGGGCGCCAGCGTCGGCAAATAGGTCCTTAGCCGTCTCGATTGCGGCGAGTGTGTTGCTCCCGAACGCGGGCATCATATTGGGGTTGATCGAGGGCACTAGCGATTTGATTGTCACCGAATCCTCTGTCAGAGGCGTCACCGCGTGGGCATCGCCGGCATAGACCACCAAGCCTGTTTGACCCTCGGTGCGACGGTCTAGGACATCGAGCACTTTGCGCTTGCTGACGACTTGTCGGTTAGGGTCATAGTCAGTGGCATACATGGACAGGGACTGGTCGTAAACGATGACCAAGGCATCCTGACGAGATTGCACGGGCTGCGGAATCTTCTCCCATACTGGTCCCGCTAGTGCAACGGCGGAGACGAGCCAGAGGGTGAGCAATAAGAGCAATGGCGTGCGCTCGGCTACACTCTTCGTGCTATCCAAGAGGAAGGGCAGCAGGTCGTGATCGATGGCCTGGTCCCACGCGCTGGATTTCTCATTCATGCGCCATAGCACGGAAACAAAAAGCACCGCTGGAATAATAGCCAAAAGCCATAGAGGGCGCAGGAAATGGAAATTCGTGACTATGGTCGTCATGAGCGTCGCGTCGTTCATCTCTGACCTCCAGCGGCACTCGCCTCGCTAATGGAGGACTCTGCTGGCCTTGCGGGAGAGCGAGTAAAGAATGCGCCCCAAGGCACACTCAGTACGGTCAGCAGGAAGCTCAATACGAGGGCAAAACCGAGTGGCCAGTAAAACAAGACATTGATGGGGCGGAAGGTCTGCTCATCCTGCTCGATGGTCTCGAGAGTGTCGAGTTCGGCGTAAATATCGACCAAATCTTCTACATTGCGGGCGCGGAAATAGCGGCCACCGGTGGCCTCCGCGATCGCGGTTAGATTCTCCTCGTCCAGTTCCGCGGAAGGGTTGATAGAGCGCGAGCCTTGGAAGGAGCGCTGCACTAAGGAGTCTGCCCCCATGCCGATGGTGTATATCTTAATATCTTCAGTCCGCGCCAATTGCCCAGCTTGTAGCGGTGATATGGCACCGGCATTGTTAACGCCGTCTGTTAGTAGCACTAGCACGCGGCTATTTGCGGGGCGTTCGCGCAGATGCTTGACTGCGAGCCCGATGGCGTCGCCAATAGCGGTGGCAGACTCTTCGATCATCCCGATCTCGAGCTCGGAGATTAGTTTCGCCACAGTACTGCGGTCGAATGTAAGGGGAGTCTGTATATAGGCGTGTGCCGCAAACAGAATCAGGCCAAGGCGGTCACCTTCGCGGCGTTCGGCGAAATCACTTACCACCACTTTCATGACTTCGAAACGTGATAACTGGACGTTATTGATGACCATATCTCGCGCTTCCATACTGCCGGAGATATCGACGGCGAGCATTAGGTCTCGACCAGAGGAGGGAAGCTGAATTGCCTCGCCTACCCACTGCGGGCGGCTGGCCGCTAGGACCATCGCTAACCAGATGAGGATGCAGCATAGCCAGCGCAGCAGGCGATTGGTATCAACCCGGGATGAATCGGTCTGCAACTGCGAAAGGCGTTGATAAAAAGGTACATACAAGGCCGCGTCTTGGCGCGCCGCTCTCGAGAAAAAGAGGTACACCAGCAAGGGGACAGGAAGGGCGGCAAAGGCCCACGGCCAAGTAAACTCAAGCATGCTTAGAAACCGGTGTTGTTGGGTCGGTGGATTTGGTTTTCGCGGCGATTTTAGCCAAATAGAGGCTGCTTATCCATTGATGCGCCATGCGGTAGAGGCCCTGATCGTCGACCTCCCATTGCTTCGCGAAACGCCCCTGACTTAGGGTACTCGCAAGCTTATCATCTAGCAAAGAGGCGTTGCCGTGGCTGCGCAGAAAAGCGATCCAGTCTGGCCCGCTTAGACTCGCAAGCGGTTCCTGGGGGAAGTGCTTGAGAGCAACTCGGCGCAATACGGCGTTTAGTTCGTTCACGAAGTCTAACTTCGCTGCGTCGGTTTGATCGGCAGGCAGGCTCTTAACCGCCTCCTGGTAGTGGTTGAGGCACTTATCGAGCTCACGAATCGCGAAACTACAACTACGACGCAGCCGCCAAGACGCAATCAGGCGCTTGCTGACAAAATAAACTAGCGCGCAGAGGATGATCAATAATATCCACCACCCAGGCGCGGGCGGCCAGAAGCCTACGGGCTCTGGGAGATGTATATCGGCCAACTGGCTTAAAGGGTCTGTGCCGTCCATTGTCTAATTTGCTCTACTACTAATTGATTGGTGCGCAATTTGAGGAAAGGAATCTGCAACTTTAAGAAGTCGCCTTGCAAGGTTTCCATGCGCGTCGTGAAATTTGCTTCGTAGTCTTTGCGTGCCTTCTGGCTATAGGAGTTCAAGGTACCCTTACTATGACCATCGGTAATACTGTAGTAACCGGGTACAGGCAAATGTTCTTCGAGTGCGTCGTAGATGAAACAACACACTACATTATTATGGCGCGAGAGCTGGTTGAGATACTGCATGGCCACGTCGTCCAAGGTGCTGAAATCACTGATGATATACAGCGTGCTGCCCGGCTTGGTGATGCGGCGGATATCCGCCAGGGTCTGGCGCAGCCCAAATGGGTTCGTTTGCGCCTCATCCACCGACGCTTCGCGAAGCTTATGGTCGGCGAGGCGCTGATTGAAGCCTTGGATCTGATTGAGAAGGTGCAGGGCAGAGCGCCTGCTGCGCTTGGGCCTTATTAGAGAGTGGTCTGAGTCGGAGAATACGAGGCCACCAACCCGGTCGCCGTTATCGATTGCCATCCAACAGAAGATAGCGGCGGCCTGTGCGGCGATTACCGACTTGAACGCGACCTGGGAGCCGAAGTACATGCTGCTGGACTGATCTACCGCAATGATCACCGGGCGCTCGCGCTCTTCGCGGAAGACCTTAGTGAAGGGCTTGCCGGTGCGCGCCGTAACGCGCCAGTCGATGGTGCGAATATCGTCGCCTTGCTGATAGGGGCGGAATTCTTCGAAATCGATACCGCGGCCGCGCAACTTGGACAGATGCAGTCCAGAGATGCCTGCGATGGAGCGATTCATGGGCACATAGTCGACAATCTTTGCAGCGTAGCGTTGAACTAATAGCTGCTGCAGAGTGATAACGGCCCCTTTGCTCTGATAGAGCTGTTGAAGTGAATCAATCTGCAAGGGTGTAGTCATAGGGGCTAAGACTCAATTGTTGGCGTATGTGAGTGACGCAAAGTGTGATCGAATACGGCACGAGAAGGCGTAGCTGCTTAGGCAGCAGGTACGCGCTCGAGAATCGTAGTCAATACCTTGTCTGGAGTCACACCGCTGGCTTCCGCCTCGAAACTGAGGAGGATGCGATGACGCAACACGTCGAAGAACACGGCCTGAATATCGTCTGGGCTTACGAAATCTTTGCCCTGAATCCAGGCGTGAGCGCGCGCGCAGCGATCTAGAGAGATCGTGCCACGTGGGCTGGCGCCGTATTCGAGCCAAGAAGCGAGGTCGTCGCCGTAGGCGCTAGGATTACGTGTGGCCATGATCAGCTGAATAATATATTCCTCAACTGCAGGGGCCATATGCATGGTCAGAATTTCCTGACGGGCCGCGAATAGGTCTTCTTGGCTTACCACTTTAGGAGCAGCAGGCACTTTGTTCTGCGCCTCGTTGCGCACTAGTTGCAGAATACGGCGCTCAGCCTCAGTAGAGGGGTAGCCGATCGCGACATGCATCAAGAAACGGTCGAGCTGCGCTTCGGGCAGCGGATAGGTACCTTCCTGCTCGATAGGGTTCTGTGTAGCCATCACCAAAAACAGCGGTGGCAACTGGAAAGATTCACGACCAACAGAGACTTGATGTTCCGCCATCGCCTCTAGAAGCGCCGACTGAACTTTGGCTGGGGCACGGTTGATCTCGTCCGCAAGTACCAAGTTATGAAAGATAGGACCAGGCTGAAAGCGGAAAGAACCGTCTTCTGGACGGAAAATCTCGGTGCCGGTGATATCGCTCGGCAGCAGGTCGGGGGTGAATTGAATACGGTGAAAGTCGCCCTCGATGGCGCGCGATAAGTCTTTGATAGCTTTAGTTTTAGCGAGGCCAGGGGCCCCTTCGACGAGTAAGTGGCCGTCTGCTAGAAGTGCGATAAGCAAGCGATCTACTAGACGCTCTTGCCCTATAATCTGCTCAGAAAGCCAGTCTTTGAGTTCAGTAATAATGCCGTGGTGACTCATAATTTTTTCTCTGTCTCTTCTTAGTTAAATGCTTGATCTTTTAGGGCGAAAGCCAAGGATTGTAACCGTTTTGAATACGATGTCTAGGGAGGATTTGTCGCAGTGTGTGGCACGTAAGCTCACTCGCCTTACGTCGTAGCGTAGACGCGACTGATTCAGTTTAATCCCTTATAATGCTAAGCCTTACTTTGTGAGTGCTGTGAGCGTAGAACAATGGTTGAGACATTGCGATGAAGAAACTAACTTTCGATATCTCTATTCCGGCTGACCGTTACGAAGCATTGTACAGCGGAGCGGTCAAAGATGTGCAAGCGGTATCTCGGGAAGGCTTGCGTGTGCGTTTCCCCGGCAAGATCCTACAGAAGTTCTTAAGTCATCAAGGTGTCCAAGGCACCTTCGTCATCGAATTCGATGACGCCAATAAATTCAAGGCGATAAGCAAAATTGTATAGTTTGATTAAGAAAGCATTGTTCTGCCTACCGGCAGAGGCCTCCCATAACATTACACTGCCACTACTCGACATCAGTCATCGTACTGGTTTGATCTCCTTAGTGCGCAGCGAGGTGCCAGCTGCGCCGACGACGGTCATGGGGATCGAGTTTCCCAATCCCGTTGGGCTCGCCGCAGGTCTGGATAAGAACGCCGATCACATAGACGCTCTTGCTGCCTTGGGCTTCGGCTTTATAGAGGTGGGCACACTGACTCCGCGCCCGCAGCCGGGTAATCCGAAACCGCGCATGTTCCGGTTGAAAGCGCAGAGTGCCATTATCAATCGCATGGGCTTTAATAATAAGGGTATCGATCACGCATTAGCGCAGATCGCCAAGAGCTCCTATAAAGGTGTGTTAGGCATTAATATCGGCAAGAATTTCGACACGCCTGTAGAGCGTGCAGCGGATGACTATCTGCTGTGCATGCGCAAGTGCTATGCGGCGGCGAGCTATATTGTCGTGAATCTCTCCTCGCCCAACACTCCGGGGCTGCGCACACTTCAGTTCGGCGAGGAGCTGCGTCGTCTGCTAGTTCTGCTCAAGAGCGAGCAGGCTACTCTCACGGCACTACACGATAAAAAGGTGCCACTTGCCGTCAAAATTGCACCAGACCTCAGCGATGCGGAGATAGGCCTTATCGCCGAGGCTCTCATCGACAATGAGATCGACGCTGTAATCGCCACGAATACAACTCTAGAGCGCTCTGCGGTACAGGATAGTAGGTTCAAAGATGAGGCCGGTGGTCTCAGTGGTGCGCCATTGACCGACAAGTCTGCCCATGTGATTGCTGTGTTGAGTAAAGCGTTACAAGGCAAGCTGCCAATTATAGGCGTTGGCGGCATCATGCGTGGGGCGGACGCGGCGGCGAAGATTGCGGCAGGGGCAAGCCTTGTGCAGATCTATAGTGGATTTATCTATCGCGGGCCGGAGTTGATTCGCGAGGCAGCACTCGCGATAGCAGACGGCAAAGCATGAGCACGCTAATCCTCTACACAACTTCGGGCTGTCATCTTTGTGAGGATGCGCAAGCCTTGCTCGCGCCAGTGCTCACTTATCTTCAGCAAGAAGGAGGGCTGAGCATCACTCTGCGAGAGCAGGAGATTAGCGAATCCGAGGCATTGGTAGAGGCCTATGGCCTACGCATTCCCGTGATCCAGCTGGAGGGTTCAACACAGGACCTAGGCTGGCCCTTCGATCAGGCGCAAGCCTATCAGTTTATAGTCGCGGCGCTCGGCAGCTGAAACAGGCGTCGGGCATTGGCGCTAGTTTGCTCGGCCACTTCCAAGGGGCTACGTCCCACTGCCTCCGCAACTGTGCGCAGAACCTCGGTAAGATAATGAGGCTCATTGCGGCGACTCTTCGGCCGCGGCCTTATCGAGCGTGGCAGCAAATAGGGCGCATCGGTTTCTAAGAGTAAACGCTCTTGCGGAATGTCTTTTAGAAACTCCAAGATATGATGTCCGCGGCGCTCGTCGCACACCCATCCCGTAATCCCAATATACATATCGAGATCGAGATAGTCGTAGAGCTCGTGTCGTTCACCGGTAAAGCAGTGCACGACGCCGTGACTATGCAGTGCGTCGCGATACTCTTTCAGTATGGGCAGGAAGCGTGTGTGAGCATCGCGCTGATGGAGGAACACTGGCTTGTCGATCTCGCATGCTAGCGCGAGATGTTGGGCGAACACGCGCTCCTGTATGTCGCGTGGAGAATAGTCCCGATTGAAGTCGAGCCCTGTCTCACCAACAGCGCGTACGATGGCCAGGCGGGCGAGTTCGCTAATCTGTGCGAAGGCCTCGTCATCACAATGCTGAGCCTCGTGAGGATGCATGCCGGCAGTAGCAGACAGAAGACTAGGCATGCGCTGCGCAATCTCCACGGCATGTTGAGAAGCACTTGCGGTGGTTCCGGTAACGAGTAGATGTTGGATGCCCGCGTTCTGAGCGCGTTCGATGACCGCGTCGAAGTCGTGAGCAAAAGACTCGTGACCAAGATTCGCGCCGATATCGATTAAAGGAGGGTGAGCAGGCTCAAGCATTGCTAACGACGGCACCCAATTGTGAAGCCCAGCGGATACTCTCTCGATAGGCGAGTTCCATTTCCTTAGTGCCGATCTTGAGTTTTTCCAGAGCTTCGGTATCCAACTGATCCCACTCTGCTTTCTCGAAATGGACTACGGTTTGGATAATAGTGCCGATGGGGCCTTTGCCATGCAGAAGTGCATCGACCACTAATTGCGATAGCGGCATAGAGCTGATGATCTCTTGTAGCTCGACGTCGAAGAAGGCATCGAGATTGGAAAGCAGACCGGTGGTGAAATAGGCATCGCTATCTACTGTATTGGTAAAGCACTCTGCGAGGAGTTGACACATTTTGGCACGTGTCATGGCCAAGACGGAGAGTGCGTTCGGCTTGTCTGCCATATTGCTGAGTGACAATAGGGTGGCCCAACTCTTCACCTGACGTAGTCCCAGCATCGATACAGCGTGCTGTAGCGAAGTGATCTCGCGTCTTCCTGAGAATGCGGCAGAGTTAACGAGTTTTATTAGCTTAACGCTTAGGACTGGGTCTTTGGCAATAACCCCCGCGATCTTGCCGAGTTCGGCATTGGGGTCTTGCAGCTGCGCTAATAAATTGAGTACGACTAGCTTATTGGCTGGAACCTTGTGGCCCTTCACTTGCTCGGGTTTGCTTAGGAAGTAGCCTTGGAAGAGGGTGAAACCCAGTTCCTTGCAATAGTGAAACATCTCATGTGTCTCGACCTTCTCTGCGAGCAGCACTACATTGAATGGCCTTAACAATTCTACATGGCGCTTTATCTCGGCCTCGTCGAACGCCAGTACATCGATTTTTACGATGTCGACTATGCGCAGGGCGGGGTCCCACTTCGAGCTGTATACAAAATCGTCGAGAGCGATGGTGTAGCCCGTATCCTTGAGTTTCTGCAGGTTCTCGAAAAGCTCTGTGTCGGCTTCGATGTCTTCAAGCACTTCGATGACGAAGCGATGCCTGTCGAAAGGCGGGGGGTTGAGAATGAGGTTGCGAGTAAAGTTGATATAGGCGGGGTGGTTCTGGACGACCTCGCTGATGTCGAGCTCGTTGAAGGCGTTCAGGAATACTTGCGACGTGGCCGAATCGCCGTCGAATATGTTCGCTTGGTTGCTATTATCGCCACGGAAAAGCAGCTCATACGCACTCACTTTTATATCGATGTCGAAAATCGGTTGTCTAGCTAAGAGTATGTGCTGGTCCGTCATTGTTCCGCCACTGCTTCGCACTAATTGTCACCATTGTAGCGTGTTCACCGCTATAAGCTAACACTTTCGTTTGAATTGGCTGCCCGTAGACCTTCGCTTGCACTTCCCCCATAATACGCGGCCTAGAAGGCCTGTTCGACGATAGGGTGAACAGTTAATTTTAAGCGCTAAATAGGATATCGACGTGGCTACATCCATGGTAAAGAAAGATCTCAATTGGGCGGATCTTGGTTTTAAATATCGGCAGACAGAGGCGCGTTTCAGTGCCATCTACAAGAACGGAGCCTGGTCTACAGGGGCACTGTTAGACTCGCCAATGATCTCAGTCCATGAAGGCGCGCCGACTTTGCATTATGCCCAGCAGTGTTTCGAGGGCATGAAGGCGCAAACCTCCCCAGATGGACGGGTGCTATTATTCCGTCCTGATCTTAATAGTGAGCGCATGAATCAAACTGCGGCGCGATTATTGATGCCGGAGGTGCCATACGAGTTGTTTCTGCGCGGTGTCGAAGAGACTGTGCGCGCTAATTATTCTTGGATCCCCCCGTACGGTTCTGGCGCCTCACTCTACATTCGTCCTATGTTGATCGGCGTTGGTGAAAACTTAGGCCTACGTCCTGCGAATGAGTATGAGTTCCGCGTGTTTGTCTCTCCAGTGGGGCCTTATTATAAGAGTGCCGGCCTCGCGGTGATCTCATTGGCCGTATCCGACTACGATCGCGCCGCACCCAATGGCACTGGCGCCTATAAAGCGGGTGCCAATTACGCTGGCGGACTGCTCGCCACGAAGAAAGCGCAGGAGTTAGGAGCTAACGAGGCGCTCTACCTAGACGCGGCGAAACGCACCTATATAGATGAGGCGGGTTCTGCCAATATCATCGTAGCGATGAAGGGTAATCGCTTCGTAACGCCGAAATCCAATGCGATCCTGCCCAGTGTCACGCGTCGCTCGATCATGACGCTGGCCGAGCAGCATCTGAATATGCAGGTGGAGGATCGACCAATCGACTTGCGCAAGGAGATTGGCGATTTCGAGGAGATGGCTGCCTGTGGTACTGCCGCGGTGCTCGCGCCCGTGGGCAAGGTTTGGCTAGACGGTGCTTGGCATCATTTTCACGACAATGGTCAGTCGGTAGGTCCCGTCATGCAAAAAGTCTACGATCTCTTAGTGGGGATTCAGCGCGGCGAGAGCCCTGATGAGAACCATTGGACCCACGCAGTAAAGATCGACTAAGACAAGCGCCCAAAGCCTTGTTCTAAAGGCTCCGGGCACATGCTTAGAGAGTCTACGGAAATAGCAGCGCCCCCCATCGCAAGCCGCGATGGGGGGCGCTTTCGTACTGCGACATACACAGCACTAAAATAAACAAACGCTTGACCCTCGCTTCCACAGCCCTTATATATGTCCGCTTCTTTTGCCCCGGACGCCCGCTTGTGGTTCGATTTTTGGGCAAGCCATGACCCGCAGCTGTATCAGGAACCGTTCAAAACAATGAGTAAATCGTTGGTGATAGTCGAGTCGCCCGCCAAAGCGAAAACCATCAATAAGTACCTAGGCAAGGAATTTGTCGTCAAATCCAGTGTGGGTCATATCCGTGATCTACCTGCGAGCGGCAACGCCCAGGCTGTTGATAGCAAAGAACGCGCTAAGGCCGCCGCTGCAACCCGGAAACTCAGTCCGGAAGATAAAATTCTGCACAAAAAAACCAAGGCGAAAGAACAGCTGATCGCGCGTATGGGTGTAGACCCAGAGCATGGTTGGCGCGCCAAGTATGAGATTCTGCCAGGTAAGGAAAAAGTAGTTGCCGATCTGCGCAAACTCGCTAAAGACGCCGACACCATCTATCTCGCAACCGACCTTGATAGAGAGGGAGAGGCGATCGCCTGGCACTTGAAAGAGGCCATCGGCGGTGACGAGAGCCGTTATAAGCGGGTGGTGTTTAACGAGATCACGAAGAAGGCGATCAACGAGGCCTTCTCCAAACCAGGCGACTTGGACATGAAGTATGTGCAGGCCCAACAGGCCCGCCGCTTCCTCGACCGTGTGGTCGGCTTTATGGTGTCACCGCTACTATGGTCGAAAGTGGCACGAGGTCTCTCCGCCGGCCGTGTGCAGTCCGTGGCTGTGCGCCTGATCGTCGAGCGCGAGCGTGAGATTAGAGCCTTTATCCCAGAAGAATACTGGGAGATCTACGCAAACCTCTCCACCGCCAAGAAAGACGCTTTGCGCTTTCAGGTGGCCAAGCTGCGCGGCGAGAATTTCCGTCCTAACGATAAGCAGGGGGCCGATGCGGCGCTCAAGGCCTTAGACGGGGCGGACTATGTTGTCGCCAAGCGCGAAGACAAGCCTACTTCATCGAAGCCCAAGGCTCCGCTAATCACCTCGACCCTACAGCAGGCCGCTAGCACACGCCTAGGCTTTGGTGTGAAGAAGACGATGACACTGGCTCAGCGTCTATACGAGGCTGGCTATATCACCTATATGCGTACCGATTCGACGCATTTGAGCGACGATGCACTCGCGATGTGTCGAGATTATATCGAGAAGACATTCGGTAAGCCCTATCTGCCAGAGCAGCCGCTGAAGTACAGCGCCCGAGAAGGCGCGCAAGAGGCGCACGAGGCGATACGTCCAACCGAGGTCAACACTTCGAGCACTAATCTGCAGAATATGGAGCGTGACGCCGAGCGTCTTTATGCCCTTATTTGGCAACACTTCGTGGCCTCACAGATGCCACCAGCGCAATACCTGAGCAGCTCTATCACTGTTGCTGCCGGGGACTTCGAGCTGCGCACGAAAGGGCGCATCATGAAGTTTGACGGCTATATGCGCGTACTAACAAGCAAAGAAGAGGACGTGGTACTTCCGAGCGTCGAGGTGGGCGAAAGCCTTAATCTGGTCGAACTCGACCCCTCCCAGCATTTCACCAAGCCTTCACCACGCTTTACTGAGGCGAGTCTCGTAAAAGAGCTAGAGAAGCGCGGTATTGGTCGACCATCGACCTATGCGGCGATCATCTCCACCATTCAAGAGCGCGGCTATGTGAAGGTCGAGAGCCGTCGCTTCTATGCTCAGAAGATGGGCGACATCGTGGCCGAGCGCCTGATTGAGAGCTTCTCCGATCTGATGGATTACGATTTCACGGCAAAGATGGAAGACGATCTCGATGGCGTCGCCCTTGGCCGCTTAGAATGGAAACAGGTTCTGGATACCTTCTATAAGGGCTTCAGCAAGCAGTTGTCTACTGCCACGGAAGACAGCGATGCCGGCATGCGTGCGAACAAGCCGACGGATACCGATATTGCGTGTCCGAAGTGTGGTCGTCCCATGCAGATTCGCACGGCTTCCACCGGCGTATTCCTTGGCTGCTCGGGTTATTCCCTGCCTCCCAAGGAGCGTTGCAAGTCCACTATTAACCTCACGCCTGGCGAAGAGGCGATCAATACCGACAACGCCGAGGAGGCCGAAGAGGCCGAGAACGCCTTGCTGCGCCAGCGTCATCGCTGCAGCATCTGTAACACGGCGATGGACAGCTACTTGATCGACGAGAAACGCAAATTGCATATCTGCGGCAATAACCCGGATTGTCAGGGTTATGAGGTGGAAGAGGGCAATTATAAGATCCGTGGCTACGAAGGCCCGCTCATCGAGTGCGACAAGTGTGGCTCCGATATGCAGCTCAAGTCCGGACGCTTCGGTAAGTACTTCGGCTGTACGAACGAGGAGTGTAAGAACACTCGTAAGTTGCTGCGCAGCGGTCAAGCGGCGCCTCCCAAGATGACGCCAGTGCCAATGCCCGAGCTGCAGTGCGAGAAGGTAGAGGACCATTATGTGTTGCGCGATGGGGCGGCGGGCTTGTTCTTAGCCGCGAGCAAATTCCCCAAGAACCGCGAAACCCGTGCACCACTGGTGTCCGAGCTTCTGCCCCATAAGGACGAGATCGACCCTAAGTATGAGTTCTTGTTCAGCGCGCCAGTCAAAGATAGCGATGGCAATCCGACGGTAGTGCGCTATAGCCGCAAGACGGCCGAGCAATACGTATTGACGGAAGAGAACGGCAAGGTGACAGGTTGGAAGGCCTTCTATAAGAACGGCCGTTGGATTGTGGATAAATAAGGCATATGTGGGAGCGCTTGCCCTAGCGATGGGGGCTAGCCCGCGAATTGCTTGGTGCCACACCGGACCCATTCGCGGGCAGAACATCTATCCAAACAAGAATGAACCCACTGACTGTAGGAGCTTGACCTGCAAGCGATTGGATGGGATTGATGAGAATCTGTGGGATATTTCGACCGATCGCCTGCAGGCAGGCTCCTACACCCTCTTTCAATGTGAGAGGATAGCTTGCAGGCGATCAGCCTCCCTGACGCAGAGGCGTGAATGACCTTCATCGCGCTTGCGCACGTTTAGATGCTGCGGCGGATTACGCCTACGCTAATCCCTTCGATTGTGAATTCCTGCTCCCGCAAATCCACCTTGATGGGCGGAAAATCATCATTCTCAGCAATGAGTTGCAGCTCATACTTATTCTTACCTCTTAACAATCTTTTGACCGTGACATCCTCGTCTATGCGGGCGACGATGATATCGCCATCCACGGCAGTGGCACTCTTGTGCACTGCCAGCAGGTCGCCATCGTTAATGCCGATATTGATCATGCTGCTGCCTTTGACGGTGAGCAGAAAATCGGCTTTGGGATGGAAGAAATTGGGGGGGATGTCGCAGTAATCGTCGATGCTCTCCACGGCGAGTATGGGGCTGCCCGCCGCCACTTGCCCCACGATGGGTAGGCCAACGTGTTCCGGAGTGGGTAGGCGTATGCCGCGAGAGGTGCCGGGCACCATCTGGATGGCCTGTTTACGCTCTAGGGCGCGCAGATGTTCCTCCGCCGCGTTGGGAGACTTGAAGCCCATTTTCTTGGCGATCTCTGAGCGCGTAGGCGGAAAGCCCGTTTCTTGCTGATAGTCTTTGATGAACTCAAGAATTTCAGCTTGGCGAGGTGTGAGTTGAATCATGCTGGCACCGTCATCATGGGGAAAGGTAGCTGTAATTATATACAGTCATTGCCCAATGACAAGTGCTTTACTCGCTTTCCCGGAATTTGTGATAATCCGCCCCTGATTGATGGGCTCGGCAATTCGCCGTGCCAGAACGCTTCTCGGCCTCGGAGGCCGCTCCTCGAACATGACCATTGCCCCGAATGAACACCCCAGCCAGCCCGATGCTCCCGGCGTCCTTATGCTTGATCTTGAGGGGACGGTTTTAAGTAAAGAAGAGGAAACTCTGCTCGGCTCCCCAGTCGTTGGGGGCGTTATTCTGTTTGCGCGCAATTACAAGAGCCCGGAGCAGGTGCAAGCCTTGAACGCGGCCATCCGTGCCTGTAACCCTCAGATATTGATTGCCGTAGACCAAGAGGGCGGCCGAGTGCAGCGCCTGATCGAAGGCTATACAAGATTGCCTGAGATGGGCGTATTCGCCTCGCGCTGGCGACACGCACCGGAGCAAACGCAAGCTCTGGCCACTGAACTGGGCTGGCTAATGGCAGCCGAGATGATAAGTGCGGGCTTCGATTTTAGTTTTGCGCCAGTGTTGGACATCAATATCGGTCTTAGCAAGGTGATTGGGGAGCGCTCCTTTGGGCGCGATGCGGTGCAAGTCGCCGCCTTGGCTAATGCGTTTATGGAGGGGATGCACGAGGCTGGCATGGCGACCACTGGCAAGCACTTCCCTGGCCACGGCAGCGTCTCGGCCGATAGTCATCTCGAATTGCCTGTTGATGATCGTTCCATGGATGAGATCCGCAGCAACGATCTTGCGGCCTTCGTCGCCTGTGTCGACTCGCTCGATGCCGTGATGCCCGCTCATGTCATATACCCGCAAGTAGACCCGGACTGCGCAGGCTTCTCCTCTTACTGGCTGCAAGACATCCTGCGGGGCGAGATGGCCTTCGATGGGGTTATTTTCAGCGACGATCTAGTGATGGCCGGCGCGGCTGCGGTGGGCGGTATAGAGGCCCGCGTCGACGCGGCGCTGGATGCCGGTTGCGACATGGTGCTGGTGTGCAATGACCGGGCCATGGCATTGGCGGCCAAGGCGCATCTGGAAGCAAGGGGAGCCGCTGCTAATCCACGCCTAGTGCGCATGCAGCGTCGCAAGATGTGGCACCGCGAAGAGTTGATGAGAGGCGATCGCTGGAAGCAGGCCAGCACGCTTGCCCTGCAGCTGGCGGAGAACCGTGGTGATTGAGGAGGCCAATAAAGTCCTCGCCGAGGCAGACTGCTTGTTCGACAAAGCGCAAGTCGAGGCGGCATTGGATGCCCTAGCGGGGCAGATCAGTGAGCGTCTTGCTCAATCCAATCCTATCGTGATCTGTGTGTTGAACGGCGCGCTGGTGGTCACTGGCGAGCTGCTAACCCGTCTCGCGTTTCCTTTGCAGGTAGATTACCTACATGCCAGTCGCTATCGCGAAAAACTCAGCGGCGCGGACTTGCAATGGAAGGCCCGTCCCTCAAGCGACATAGCAGGGCGCACCGTGTTGATAGTGGACGACATCCTGGACGAGGGCGATACGCTGGTGAAGATTCGCGAATACTGTCTCGAGCAGAAGGCTGCGCAAGTTTTCTGTGCGGTGTTAGTCGATAAGAATCACGACCGGCGGCATCGGGCATTGCCCCGCGCTGACTTTACGGGGCTAGATGCGCCAGACCGATATCTATTCGGCTATGGCATGGATTACAAAGGGTATTTGCGCAATGCCCCGGGCATCTACGCGGTGGCAAATACCTAGTTAGCATGTTCTGCGCGCTGCCGTGCCCATTCCAAGAACTCGCTCGAGTTGCCCCTGAAGACTACGCGTTCCAAGCGTTTAGAGAGCTGATAGGTATACATCGGGTCGTAATAGTCCGTCAGTAGCTTGCGTATCCAAAGTGCATGGGACTCATCGCCTTCTCCATTGAACTGTGCGCTCAAGGCATCTTCCATCAGGTCTTGCAGGGCGCTGTAATTCTGGCCCCCTAGTCGCCGCTGAATCTTGGCCAATGAGCCCATTAGATAATCATAGAAATGCTCGAGTCCTTTCTCCGGATCTGCCTCGAGGAATTGCCTCGAGTTGTCGCCGATATAGTCGTTGAGAATGGTTTGGGTGCGGAACTCCAAATCCTCCTCGATGAGGGCGATGGGGGAGGTCTTCATCGCAGCGTGTAAATTCGTGGGTAGGGAGAGTGAGCCGATGGCGCGACTCTCGTCCTCCACGAATAGTGGGGCCACGTGTTCCCGCTGTAGTTTCAATAGTCGCACCGCCAACGCGTTCTCGAAGTTGATCTGAGTGGGTTGACCGCCCAACTGGGTGCCGAAGGCGGAGCCGCGATGGTGCGCAAAACCCTCAAGGTCTATAGAGTCGGGTAGGGCGTTGAGCAGATGGGTCTTGCCCGAGCCCGTGCGGCCAGCAACCACGATCAGCGAATGCCGATGGGGTGCTGCCTCGATAGTGTCGATGAGTGCCTGACGCATCGCCTTGTAACCGCCGGGGACCAGCGGGCAGTCGACGCCAACCTCTCTTAGCCAGCCTTGCACGGTGCGCGAGCGCAGGCCGCCGCGAAAGCAATACAGCCACGCGCCCGGGTGTGCCTGCAGCCATTGCTCCCAGGCCAGAAGGCGTTGTGCTTTGCTATGGCCGGAGACTAGGCGGTTGCCCAATGCGATCGCGGCGTCTTGTCCGGCGCGTTTATACATCGTGCCGACTTGTGCGCGCTCGTCATCGTCTAGCAAAGGAATATTATGGGCCGCTGGGAACGCGCCTTTGAGAAACTCGACTGGCGCGCGAACATCGAGCAGGGGAACATCGTCGCGAAGCAGGGGCAGGAAGGTAGCGGGATCTCGATCTAACAAAAGTGGCTCCTATGCCGGTAAATAAAACTCAAGGCTTGCGAAGAGCGGTCGATATAACATGAATGAATTGCTGCCGACAAGGAAAACCCGAAGTGGGCCTATCGCAGCGACATTGAATTAATATGGCCTGCGAGCCATTTTTTAGAGATTGCTGCTGTATAATTCGCCCGCAACAGCAGTTTAGCGATAGGCATTTAAACCCTTACAGTGGGAGCTCTCTTTTGTGAGTGATAGTCAGAGCAGTCGTCGAGTCGAACAGAGGCCGCGTTGGTGGTGGCCACTACGTGCGCACTCACGTGGCATATTACTCGCTGGCCTGCCAGTGGCCTTGATCATCGCCTTGGTGAGCCTTTTCGATACGCCGATGTTTGAGTCGCGCACCCTTCTTGAAGTGCAAGCGAATAGCGTTCCTAACAGCGTGACTCCCAGTCCCACTGAGATCACCGTCCTGATGAATACCCAACGCGAGATCGTCTCCTCGGCGACTGTGGCGGGAGATTATCGCTACAATATTCGCGTAGAGGTAATCCCGCAGAGTTATCTTTTATCCGTACACTTCCAAGATAGCGATCCGCAGCGAGCACAGCTTGGGGCTAAGGCCGTAGCACAGGCCTATGTCGAGTACACGGCCGATGCCCAGCTAGAGCAAATCGCAAGGGCCGCGGCGCAGTTTCTGGCCAAGCTAGACAGCGTGACAATGCAGCCAGATCCTGCGAACGAAGATGTGGGCGATCAGGTAGCAGACACGATTGCCGGTGATGTCTTTGACGATTTATTGCCACCATTGCAAAGCGACGCCGAGCAAATTGAGCAGCTACGCCGCAGCGCTACGCAAGGCGTTAGCGCGCTCACGCCGGCGCTAGAGAACACTCTGATCCGACAGCTGGTTAAGACCTACGACGACTCCCTCAATAATCTTGTTTCTGCCAAAGTCTTAGACGAGGCAGACCTGCCGCGTGCCCCGGTCGAGCAGATGCAGCCATGGTGGATATTGCTTGGCTACCTCAGCGCCGTTGCGGTGCCCGCATTCGTCGTCGCGATGCGCTTCCAGCGCCGCGATTCACTCGACTTCAAACAAGATGTCGAGAAACACCTAGGCAAGTCTTGCGTAGGGGTAACCCCAGCACTCAACCTGTCCGACCCGGCGCAGTTCCTGACCGATCGGGAGTACGCCAGCAGCATCGGTGTGCTGCGAGCGCGCCTGCAAATGTTGCGACCTGCCCATGATCCATTGGAGCAATTCCCGCGCGGTCGCGTGGTGCTGTTAACCTCCAGCGAAGGCGGGGAAGGCAAGTCCTCAATAGCGATGAACCTAGCCTTCGCGATGGGCAAAACAGAGAGGGTGTTGTTAATCAATGCCGACATGCGCAAAGCGCAAAGCTATGTGGGTTTACCTGCGGGAGCTGCTGGTCTTTCACACTTGATCGCGGGCGCCGCGCAGATGCGCGACTGTGTGCATAGCATTCCCGGAAAAGACCTCTTTGTCATTCCCTCGGGTGTTTTGCCACCAAACCCCCATGAGCTTCTGTCGAGCAAGCGCTTCCAGCGCGTGATCGAAATGTTGGAGCGTCGCTTCGATACCATCATCATCGATGCCCCTGCACTGAGCGAAGTGAGCGATACTCTCGTGGTTGCTCGACATTGCAGCGATGTGTTGTTCGTCGTGCAGGCAGGACACACGACACTCGAGTCTGCGTCCACCGAGTTAACGCGTTTGCAGGGTGACGGCATTCCGCAAGTTCGAGTCGTACTCAACCGTGTGCAGCCCTATGAGCTAGACCTCGATCTTATGAAGAGCTTCAGGCAATGAACTTAAGTGAGTTACAAGCTTTTCTAGAGGAGTCGAATTGGGATGATGAGCCAGAGCCTGCGCATCCGACCGATAGCCTAAAGGGGCAGGCTGTTGCAAAACCGGCAGAAAAGTTAAAGACACCTGTAGATTCTGCAATCGCCGATATTCCCGTGTTTGTGCCGAATGTGCCCGAGCCAGTGGACCCTATTCCAACGCTAGTGGTGGAGCCAGAATTACAGCGAGCGGCGCCTAGCGCGCCGGTGAAGCTCGTGCCGCGTGTCAAAGAAGACCCAAGCCAGGCGGAACCAGAGCTGCGTGCCACCGAGAGCGTGCGCGAGCGCTTGATGGAAGTGGAGATGGCGCAGAAAATGGGCTACCTGCTGTGTAAGTGCAGCTGGCCTCCACAGATCATGGTGCTTACTGGCACCGACCACGTCTATCGCTGTCGCCGCTGCTCCCGCGTTCGCGAAATGTAAGTCTCGGGGCTGTCTCGCACTCTTTTTCTTATGGTTGGCAAGCTATGTGCTTACTTAAGGCTATTGCATTCTTTAATGGAAATTCGGCCATTGTTTGCCGTTTTCCGTAGTCTTATACCAAAAGGGTCGCCCATCATGTTCAAGCGTGTGTGTTTTCTTCTCTGCGTCAGTGCGCTCAGTGCCTGCGGTCATGTGCATCACCTCTACAATCAAGGGGTGGCTGCGACGGGCGCAACGGGCCTTATTCCAGATCATAACGTTACGCGCACTAGTAATTGGGTTTTGGGTCAGGACACCAGTTTCTATGTTGCCCTAAGTGGCCTTGCCGCGATGCAAGAGACTGTACTCAACCATGATAATGCCGTGGTGGCGCCCGGCGCGTTCTATGTCGAGGATCAAGTAGCAGACCTGCTCGCCAATCAGATCAGTCGGCAGTTTCCGCGCGTGATGCGCGCTAGCGGCACCGAGACCTTGTTCGATGCCCGGGAAAGCGCGCTCAATAATCGCATCGATTTCGTTGTCTACCCGCGCATCTATGTCTGGGAAGACACCATCGGCACCTGGTCGGAGATGGCCAGTGCGCTGCGCCATCGCGAGGCTACCGATATGGGGCCTGCCTTCGGCCTAGACCGTGCGCGTCTACAGCTAACGCTCCTGGATGCGACCAGTGGCCGTATCTTAGACGTCGTTACCATCGATACCCGTGCCGGCGTGATCAATCTATATGAGGAAAACCCTCAGCGCCTGTTAGCCAGTGCCGTTGGTCGTTATGTGGATTCTCTGGTACCGTAAGTGGTCGCGACAGCGCCATTGACGAGGAGAAGATGCAAGACAATCGTGTGCCCCCCGAAAGCCTTTTAAGCGCCATTGGCGAGTTCAATGGTCCAGCCCCTGTGCATCTGTGGGACCCTCCCTATTGCGGCAAGATCGACATTCGCATCGCCCGCGATGGACGCTGGTATCACGACGGAAGCCTTATACGCAGGCCTGCCTTGGTCCAATTATTTGCCTCTGTACTGCGCCGTGAGCCAGACGGTTCCTTCTCTCTAGTCACCCCCGCAGAGCGCGTTAGCATAGAGGTGGAGGACTGTCCCTTCGTGGCGACTCTGTTGGATGTGCAAGGAGAAGGGGATGCGCGCCGCCTAAAGTTCACCTTGAACACTGGTGAGACGGTGACTGCCGGCGCCGAGCACGCCATCAAAGTGGGCGAGGAGGGTAAAGAGCCCCATCCCACACTGCACGTTCGCAGCGGCCTAGAGGCGCTGATCTCACGCAATGTTTTCTATCAAATGGTGGCATTGGCAAAAATAGAGCAGGGCGCGCAAGGCGAACAACTCGTGTTGCAAAGTGCAGGCGGAGACTTCCTGTTGGGGAAGGTCTAAGGAGTCTCGATAGCTTAGCGCGGTCGCAGGCTGCCGCGTGGGGCGGGCGCCTCGGGGTCGGTCTTCATGCCCTGCGCTGCGGCTTCTCCGACAGTGATTGCCGTATCCACGACGATATTTGCCGCTTTCTTGCCGTATTCGACGCCTTTGTCGGCGGTCTTGACCGTGCCCTTGCCAACATAGGCGCTGCCATAACCCAGCGGTGCCGTCACGAACCCGCAGCTGCTCAGCAGCAATGTAGAGGCCGCCAGCGCGGCAACAGTGAAAAAGCGATTTTTCATGGCATTGATCTCGTCTGTAATTAAATCGAATTGCGCGTGTTCGCTGTTCTATACGCAATCTCTGTGCCGCAAATTTTGCTTAGTTCAGTTATCGGCCGCTTGGCTGATTATTCAAACTTTCTTTATGGACAACAAACTGTCAAATAAGGCCCGTCAATTGGGTTGGCATAGAGTCCGTAACAGTGGCCCAATATTGACGCACTGCGATAAACCCGGCATTATTGCCCCCTTTCCGGGGCATACCCGCTGAATTTGATCAAGGATTCATCAAATTCGAGCGCGCCTTTCTCTTACTCAATAAACTCAATACACAGTGGAGAATCCATGAAGATTCTTGTGGCAGTCAAACGTGTTGTCGACGCGAACGTAAAAGTTCGTGTGAAGGCAGATAACAGCGGCGTCGAGCTGACTAATGCCAAAATGGCAATCAACCCATTCTGTGAGATCGCCGTAGAAGAGGCGATCCGCTTGAAGGAGAAGGGGCACGCAGAAGAAGTCGTCGTCGTGTCCATTGGCGAGAAGGCCTGCCAAGAGCAGATCCGCACGTCCTTAGCCCTCGGTGCAGACCGTGGCATCCATGTAGAGGCCGAAGATGGCTTGCAGCCACTTGCAGTGGCGAAGCTACTTAAAGCCTTGGTAGACAAAGAGGGCATCGACCTCGTGTTGGTAGGCAAGCAGTCTATCGATTCAGACAATAACCAAGTGGCACAGATGCTCGCTGCGATCGGCAATATGCCACAGGGCACTTTCGCCTGTGGGCTCGAAGTGGCCGATGGCAAGCTCAAGGTTACGCGTGAGATCGACGGTGGTGAGCAGACGGTATTGTTGACGCTACCGGCAGTGGTCTCCACTGACCTGCGTCTGAACGAGCCGCGTTATGCGTCGCTGCCCAATATCATGAAGGCGAAGAAGAAGCCTATCGATACCGTAACCCCAAGCGATCTCGGAGTTGATGTTAGCTCTGGCCTGAAGATCCTCAGCGTTGAGGCGCCGGCTGGGCGCACCGCGGGCATTAAAGTAGCCAGCGTCGACGAGCTGATTAGTAAGCTTAAGTCCGAAGCCAAGGTGATCTAAACCCACCGGTCCGGTATTCATTTGCTAAGTATATAGAAGGGTAATTCATGAGCGTTTTAGTCATTGCAGAGCACGATAATGCAGCATTGAAGCCAGCGACGCTGAGCACTGTCACCGCCGCCCTAGCGATAGAGGCTGATGTGACGGTTCTTGTTGCCGGTGCAGCTTGCGCGGCTGTCGCAACAGCTGCCGCCGCCATTACAGGCGTGAGCAAAGTTTTAGTTGCGGACAACGCAGCCTATGATCATCAACTGCCAGAGGCGGTAGCGCCACTAGTGGCAGAAGTCGCCGCTGCCTATAGCCATGTACTGGCTGCGGCTACGACTACTGGTAAGAATCTCATGCCACGCGTAGCAGGCTTGTTAGATGTTGCGCAAATTTCCGATATCGTTGCAGTGAAAAGCGCCGATACTTTCGTGCGCCCTATCTACGCAGGCAATGCCCTAGCAACTGTGCAGTCAAGCGATTCCATCAAAGTGATCACGGTGCGTAGCACCGCATTTGAAGAGAGTGCGGCGACTGGTAATAGCGCGCCAATTGAGAACGTGGATATCGCCAAGACGCAGTCTCTTTCGAGTTTCGTCACTGAGCAGTTGTCTGTTTCCGAGCGTCCCGAATTGACAGCCGCTTCCATCGTTATCTCCGGTGGCCGAGGCATGCAGAACGGTGAGAATTTCGTATTGCTAGAGAAGGTAGCCGACAAGCTTGGTGCCGCCATCGGTGCCTCGCGTGCAGCGGTTGATGCGGGCTTCGTCCCCAACGACATGCAGGTTGGGCAGACAGGTAAGATTGTGGCGCCGGATTTGTATATCGCCGTCGGTATCTCGGGTGCTATTCAGCATCTCGCGGGCATGAAAGATAGCAAGGTCATCGTGGCGATTAACAAGGATGAAGAGGCGCCGATCTTCCAGGTGGCCGATTACGGACTAGTGGCCGACTTGTTCAATGTGTTGCCGGAGTTGGCAGAGAAACTATAAGCCAGTACTAGTGCCGGCGTGTTGCACGCCAAGCGCTAACAAAAACGCCCCGTGGCTTTCCAGTCACGGGGCGTTTTTGTTTCAGCTAGCTATTACTTAGTCTTCTTTCTTAGCGGCCGCTTCCAACTGAGCCCGGCGCTTAATCTCGCGCGGGTCATTCGGGGCGCGACCTGCCAGTGGTGGAATCTCAGGCTTGGCTGCAGGCTCTTCTTTAGCCTCTGGCTTCTCTTGTGCGACAACTGGGCTCTCTTGCACCTCTGGCGCATCGGCTTTAACAGGCGCTTGTTCTTTAGGCGCTTCTGTCTTCTCGGCAACTGGAGCAGGGCTGGCTTCGGCAGTCTCAAGCGTAGGCTCGGAGCTGTCCTTGTCCTCGGCTACAACTGCTTCGGGTGCTGTGGGCTCTTCGACTTTCGCGACAACAACTGGCTCGGAAGCCTCTGCTACAACTGGCGTTTCCGTTTCCGTTTCTGCTACCGCGACTGCTGGCTCTGCTTTCTCTGCAGTTTTCTCGGAGGCGGCCTTAGGGCGCGATTGACGAGCTGGCTTTTCGGCCTTCTCTTCTTTATTGCCGTTGTTATCTTCAGTGCTCTCGGCTTCGCCTTCAGTTGCGCCTTCAGCGTTTTCGCTAGCCGCTGCATTGCGGTTGCGACCACGACGACGCTCGGAAGGACGACGACGACGCGCTGGCTTAGTAGCGCCTTCTGCACTCTCGTCTTCCGGTGCTGCAACATTGCCGTTTACATCTTCAGGAGCGGACTGCTCCGTTGCTGCGGCCTCTACTGCATTATTTGCAAGCTCGTTAACGTTTGCAGTTTCTGGCGTTGCAACGGCCTGAACATTCTTAGGCTCTTGCTCTGTACTGCCTTCTTCTGCGTTCGCTGTTTCTGCCTGGTCTTCAGGACGCGGGCCGCGACGACGCTGGTTGGTATTGCGCGGGCGACGATTGCCACTTCTGCGTTGACCACCACGTGTCTCTTCAGTGCTGTTTTGCTCGCCACTTTCTTCGCTACGTGGCTCTTCTGCCTTACGTGGCTCGCGCGGCTCGCGTGGTTCACGCTTCTCGTCACGTCGAGGGCTGCCGTCGGCATTGCTGTTGCGACCGCGACCGCCACGCTTACGGCCCTGGCCGGGTTCGCGTGGAGTTGTTGCTGTGCTGCTGTCGCCACTGGCGTCTGCTTGCTTCTCACCACGGCTTTCGTTGTTGTCACGAGTGCGTGGGTTGGCAGACTTGCCGCCACGACGTGAGTCGCGGCCACGGTTACTATCGCGGCTACGTGCATTGCGATCGCTTGGCTTAGGCTGTGCCTTCTTCTTAGTAGTCTCTTCCTCTTCTTCGGAGCTGATTAACCAACCGAACAAGGTGTTGAACAGGCTCTTAGGCTTTTCAGCCACTACCACAGGAGCGGGGGGCTGAGACAGGGTCGGAGCTTGTACGGCTGCCTGTTGTGGGGCAACTGGCACTGGCTTCGCATGACGGTGATGACTCGTCTCAGGAACTTCTGGGTGAATCTCGATTTCGTAGCTTGCAGTGTGCTCGCCATCGCTCTGCGAGACGCCTTGGATTTCGTAGTGTGGTGTCTCGAGAGCGGCATTGGCCACGATCACCAGCTTAGTACCGCTCTGAGTCTCGATGGCGCTTACCGCGGCACGCTTCTCGTTGAGCAGGTAAGATGCGACAGCGATCGGCACAAGTGCGCGTATCTCTGTGCTCTTGCGCTTGTTAGCCTCTTCCTGCAATACACGTAGGATAGAAAGCGCCTGCGATTTCACATCACGAATGGCGCCTTGGCCACTGCAGCGTGGGCAGACGATAGTGCTGGTTTCTTCTAATGAAGGACGCAGGCGTTGACGGGACATCTCGAGAAGACCGAAGCGAGAAATGCGGCCCACTTGCACGCGGGCGCGGTCTGCCTCTAGTGCATCGCGCATGCGGTTTTCTACTTCTTTCTGATTACGCGCCGCGCTCATGTCGATGAAGTCGATCACGATCAGGCCGCCCATATCGCGAAGGCGTAATTGGCGAGCGATCTCGTCGGCAGCCTCGAGGTTTGTATTCAGAGCTGTTTCTTCGATATCCGAGCCGCGGGTTGCGCGTGAAGAGTTGATGTCGATAGACACCAATGCCTCGGTCGGGTCGATCACGATAGAGCCGCCTGAGGGCAGTTTCACTTCGCGCTGGAAGGCCGTCTCGATCTGGCCTTCGATCTGGTAGCGATTGAACAGGGGCAGGGACTCTTGATAGAGCTTGATGCGCGCCTCGTAATGCGGCATTACCTGACGCACGAAGTTCAATGCTTCGTCATAGGATTCTTGCGTGTCGAATAATACTTCGCCGATGTCCTGGCGCAGGTAGTCTCGAATGGTTCGGATGATGACGTTGCTTTCCTGATAGATCAGGAAGGGGGCGCTCTTCTGCGTCGATGCGTCGGTAATGGACTGCCACAGGGCGAGCAGATAATCCAAGTCCCATTGTAATTCTTGCTGCTGCTTGCCAACGCCCGCGGTGCGCACAATCATGCCCATGCCGTCAGGAATGTTCAGGCCGCTAAGGGCTTCGCGAATCTCGGATCTCTCGTCGCCTTCGATGCGGCGTGAGATGCCACCGGCGCGTGGGTTATTCGGCATCAAGACCAAATAGCGACCAGCGAGGCTGACGAAAGTAGTCAGGGCGGCGCCCTTATTACCGCGTTCTTCTTTCTCAACTTGGACGATTACTTCTGTGCCTTCCGCCACTACTTCTTTGATGTTGACGCGACCGCCGTCACCGCCGCCACGCTTAGTGAAGTATTGAGGGGAGATCTCTTTGAGGGGGAGGAAGCCGTGACGCTCGGCGCCGAAATCGACGAAGGCAGCCTCTAGGCTTGGCTCGACGCGAGTGATGCGCCCTTTATAGATGCTGGCTTTTTTCTGGACTCTGGAGCGGTTCTCGATATCGAGGTCATATAGACGTTGACCATCGACAAGGGCTACACGCAACTCTTCTTCTTGAGTTGCATTGATTAACATTCTCTTCATTGTAAGGTTCACTTTTCTGTTGAGCCAGAATCGTAAACCCGGGGTATATCAAACCTGCGGGCAGTGAATTACTGAAAGCGGATTAGCTTTCTTTTCGAAAGAACCATGGTGGCATACAAACAACATCGCTTTACCAAGGGACCCGGGAACTGAAAATCCGATAACCAAAATCTGTGACTTATATCATCACGCAGTATCGCTGCGTTGTACTGGCAGCGCGGGTATTGCCCGGGCTGCAGAAAAGTCGATTTACGTAAACCTGCTCTTAGTCAGGGCTTCTGGCGAATATCGCTAGGCTGTGACTTTTGAATTTGATACGACCCGAATTTATCTGGCTGTATTTACTTTCTTTCGCGCTGGCGGGTTAGGCCAACGCTCCGTATGTTTTCAACACCACTGCTTGGTGTCATTCTCATTGCTTTGTCTTTCTAAAAATCGTTCTCGTGGTAGCGCACTACTCGCGAATTCCACGCTTTCCGCCTGCTTCTCTACTAGACGATAAGGTGACGTCTTAGCTGGCAAGCGATTTCTGTCTGGATTCGGACTGTTCTCTTGCTGATCTAGAACAGCGATCACCGGATTCCAACCGCCCCAAGAGTGTCTGTAGGGTATGTGCAGTTGGTCAGAAAATCTTAGCGTCACAGGGTTGGACTAGTAAGCCTAGTCTCGACGTTCTGTAAGGCCTGTGAAATATAGCAGCAAATACTTTTTAATTCAAACACCTGGCGAATTTTGTGAGCCAGTTCAGCGGATTATTTTGACAGGCCGATTATGCTCTGTGGGGAAACTAAAAACCGCCGTTTTGGCGGCAGAAATTAAAGCCACGCGGCAAGACGAAGTCGCTTGCTCTTAGAAAGCCTAGAAGAGTAGACTTTCGTCACCGCGTGGCATTGCTCGAACAGAGGCACAAGGCATGGCTATTTATCTCTATCTGCGCACTTCAGAATTCGAATTAAGCGGTGTGCACGGAAGCAACAAACAGACGCTCGATATCCAGCTAGAGCAGGAGCAGCAAGCCCTACGGCAGTACTGCAAGGCGCATAACTGGTCGCTAGAGGACTTTGTGGTCGATCACGCCGCGCCGTGGAATGCGGATTTCGCCGATCGTGACGAGGCCTCCGCCCTACTGGCGCGGATGGGCGAGGGCGATACGCTCTTGGTGTATGCCTTGGAGCGGGTGTTTAGCTCCTGCTATGATGCCAGCGCTATTATCGAGCGTTTCAAGACACAGGGCATCGCCTTACACGTCGCCGATTTAGGTGGCGACGTGACAGACACCAGTTTCACTCTCGACATCGTACAATCTGCTCGCCTCTTCGCAGGCTTGGAGCGTCGACGATCGGTAGAGCGCATCAAGAATGTCAAAAGGAACGAACGCAGCAAGGGTCGTTACTTGGGCGGTAGCCGCCCATTTGGCTTTATGATTCACAGCAATGGCCGACTAATAGAGAACCCATTGGAGCAGAAGGTATTGAAGAGAATCATGCAGCTGCGCGAACAAGGCAGATCATTGCGCTCCATCGCCGAAGAGGTGAGTACACCTGTGGCGCCCGTCAGTTTTAAAACCGTGCAAAGGATCTTGCAACGCAATGTTTAAACCCGTCTCCCTCTTCATCGGTCTTCGGTATACCCGCACCCGTAAGAAGAGCCAGATCATCTCCTTCGTCTCGATTGTCTCGACTCTCGGCATCACCGTCGGTGTCTTAGCCCTGATCGTCGTGCTATCGGTCATCAACGGCTCTACCAGCACCATGCGGGACGAGACTCTGAAGGCCGTGCCCCATGCCAGTGTGCAGTCGAGCAGTGGTCTCAACGACTGGACCGTCGTGCGCAACTCCTTGGGCAGCAGCCCCGGCGTGATCGGTGCCGCGCCCTATGTAGAGGGCGAGGCATGGCTGCGCTACGACGGCGGTGGCGAGTTCGTGCAGTTGCGCGGCGTCTCTCCCGCGTTCGAGAGCGAGGTCTTACAGGTGGAGAGCCCAGGCTTCCGGCAGTTACTCGATACCCTCGGGCAGCGCGAGAATGGCATTATCCTTGGCATTAGCCTGGCTAGCCGCCTCGGCATCTTTCTCGACGACGAGATCACCCTCATGTCACTGAACAGCCTCATCAATCGCGAGCTAGATGACGCCATGCGGTTTCGCGTCATCGGAGCCGCCGATTTCGGCTTCTACGGCAATAATAATACCGCCATGATTAGTCTAGAGGCCGCACAGCACCTGCTGGGCGAGGGCAATGCGGCGCAGGACGTGCGCCTGCGTCTGCGCGTCGATGATGTGTTCAATGCCGGCCCGATCGCCGCGGCGGCGGTGCAGTCTGTTGCGGACCCGGACCTCAGTAGCACCAGTTGGAGCGAGACCCAGGCGAGCCTGTTCGGCGCGCTGCGGCTGGAGAAAACCCTCACCGGCTTCATGCTCTTGATGATCGTGGTGATTGGTGCGGTCAATATCGTCTCGACCCTCGTTATGGTGGTGGCGGACAAGAGTGCCGATATCGCCATACTGCGCACCATGGGGGCTAGCCGCGGCACCATCATGAGCATCTTCGTCACTCAGGGCACTACCGTTGGCGTGTTCGGCACGCTGCTAGGCGCGGTCTTGGGCGTGCTGGTATCCAATAATCTGAGTACTGTGATGGGTTGGGTCGAGTCCACGCTCAACACGGTTTTCTCGCCCGCCGACGTCTATATGATTTCCTATTTGCGCGCCGAGCTGCGTAGCAGCGATGTCGTGATAATCTGTATCTGTGCGCTCTTGGTGAGCTTTCTCGCCACGCTATATCCCGCGTACCGCGCCACCCGCATTCAGCCCGCCGAAGTCTTGAGGTATGAGTAAAGATGAGTGATTCCCACCTAGATTCCCCAACCGCGCAGATTGTCTCGCCATTCATGCAAGAGCCAGAGCTCATGCTGGAGTGCATCAATCTGAGTAAGGTGTATTCGGAAGGGCCGGCCGAGGTGCAGGTGCTCGAGGGGCTCGATCTGCGGGTCTATGCAGGCGAGCGTGTCGCCATCGTCGGGGCCTCTGGCTCGGGTAAGACTACCTTGTTAAACCTGCTCGGGGGCTTGGACCTGCCCAGCGAAGGCACGGTGATGATCGCCGGTATGAACTTGGCCAGCCTCAATGAGACCCAGCGCGGCCAGATGCGCAATCGCAACCTCGGCTTCGTTTACCAGTTCCATCATCTGTTGGGGGAGTTCACGGCGCTGGAGAATGTGTGCATGCCGTTGTTGATCGCCGGCACAGATGTGCCTAGTGCCACTCGGCGTGGTGCGGCCATGCTCGACCGGGTGGGCCTCGGGCACCGCATGCAGCATAAGCCCTCGGAGCTCTCTGGCGGCGAGCGCCAGCGCGTCGCCATCGCCCGCGCCTTGGTGACCGAGCCTCGTTGCGTGTTGCTCGATGAGCCCACCGGCAACCTAGACAGGCATACCGCCCACGAGATTCACGTCTTGATGGCGGAACTGAACGAACAGCTAGACACCAGCTTCATCGTAGTGACCCATGACGAGGAGTTCGCCAGCACCCTAGATCGCGTGTTGCAACTGCGCAATGGCAAGCTAGAGCTAGTGGAGGCGCCGGCCCAAAAACGCGGCCCCGACACTGCCTCCGCCGAACAAGGCGAGCCCCCCCATGGCGACTGAAACCCCTCGCATCGGCAAGCTGCCGTCCTTCGCGGAGAACTCCTTCGCCTTATTCGTGGCTTTGCGCTATGTCAGCGTAGGGCGGCGCAGCCAGTTGGTGTCCTTCATGTCGATGCTCAGCATCAGCGGCCTCGCGCTCGGCATCTCCATTCTGATCACAGTGCTCTCCGTCATGAATGGTTTCGATCGGGAAGTACGCGAGAATATTCTGGGCATTCTGCCCCATGGCACGGTCAAGGCGTTGGACAGGGTGAGCCTAGAGCAATGGGCGGCTGTGCAGGAGGTGCTAGACGAGAACCCTACAGTCTTAGCGACTGCGCCCCTGATCGAGGAGACCGGCGTGCTCGCCGTGCCCGGCTATGCCAAGGGTGTCATCGTCAACGGGGTAGACCCCGCAATGGAGGCGCAGATATCCATCATCGACCGCTTCATGATTAGTGGCGGTCTTGCAGGCCTCAGTGAGGGCCGTTTCAGGATACTCCTTGGTGCCACTCTGGCCGAGAACCTCGGAGTAGGGCTTGGGGACAAGGTTAGCCTGTATTCCCTGAACGTCTCGGTGAACCCTCTGGTGGCCCTGCCGACTCAGCGGCAATTCACCGTGGCGGGCATCTACAGGGTGGGCACGCTCGAGCTAGATAGTGCCATGGCCATGATCACGCTGCAGGATGCCCAGGCCCTGTATCGCTACCGCGACACCTATACTGGCATCCGCTTCAAGGTTGAGGATTTATTGGCGATTCGCGGCGAGGCTCAGTTGATCAGCACGACGCTGCCCCAGGGCTTCGCGGTGGAGACCTGGACGCGGTTATTCGGCAACATCTACGAGAATATTCAGTTCTCCCGCAGCATCGTGGGCTTCCTGCTCTGGCTGCTGGTGGGCGTGGCCGCGTTCAATCTTGTGGTCAGCCTGATCATGATCGTGCGGGACAAGCGCGGCGATATCGCTATTTTGCGCACCATCGGCGCAAGCCCCAAGATGATCGGCCGCATCTTCATGACCCAGGGCTGCATCGTGGGGCTAATCGGCACTGTCATCGGCGTAAGCCTCGGCGTGATCTTCTCACTCACCGTTGGCGACTTCGCGGCGCTGGTGGAGCGGACCTTCGATATTCAGCTGCTAAGCGCCGAGGTCTATCCGGTGGATTTCCTGCCCTCGCAGATTCGCATCGGCGACATAGTGGGTGTGAGCATCGGGGTCTTCCTGCTTAGCGTGCTCGCCACGCTGTATCCTGCCTATCGCGCCGCCAATGTGCAGCCGGCCGAGGCCCTGCGCTTCGAGTAAACAGTCCACGCAAATTGGGATGCCTCCTATACTCAGTGAATGAATTGAGAGGGAGTAGCCCATGCGCGCAAGGATGCTCGCGTTCTGCTTAGCGGTGATCTACGTCTGTCGGTTGCCGTCCTTACCCGACTTTCCCGTCTATGTGTTCGTCGTTTTAGGCGGCGCTTGCCTGTGGCTCTGTGCGCTCCGCCATTGGGGCCTCGGGCTGGCGGGGGCGCTCGGCCTAGGCCTGTGTTGGGGCATCGGCTTTGGCCTGTATCGCCTCGACGCACTCTTGCCGGAACCCCTAGAGGAGGTCGACTTCTGGGTGACGGGCATGCTGACTGGGCTGCCGCAGCGCAATGGCCGTGCACAGCAGGCCGCGTTCAGGGTCGAGAGCAGCTGTGTCGATCTGCAGCCCGCGAACTGCGACCCGACTAAGACCTTCTTTAGTCCGCGACTCATCCTCCTGAACTACTACGGCAGTGCCACGCTTGCTCCCGGGCAGCGTTGGCGCTGGCGTGTGCGCCTGAATCGGCCCCATGGCTTCGCCAACCCCGGCGGTTTCGACTATGAGGGCTGGCTGCTGATGCAGGGCTATGCCGCTAAGGGCTATGTGCGCGAGACTTCGCTGAACCGGCGCCTTCCCGATGCAAGACCGGGGATCGACAAGCTGCGCTACGCATTGCGCGAGCGGCTAGAGCAGATGCTGGTCGATGCCTCCCACAAGGGCATCCTACTAGCCCTGATACTCGGGGACCGCGAGCAGATCAGCCAAGAACACTGGGCCCTGTTTAGCGCCACGGGCACGAATCACCTGATCGTCATCTCGGGCCTGCACGTGGGCTTTATCGCCATGCTCGGCTACTACCTCGGTAATGGGGTGGCGCGACTTTGGACTGGGCTATTGCTGCGTCTTCCCGCGCAGAAGTGCGGCGCCCTGTGTGCAATAGGGACAGCCCTGGCCTATAGCCTCTTAGCGGGTTTCTCGCTGCCCACCCAAAGAGCGCTGATCATGGTGGCGGTGTTCATGGCCGGGCGACTGCTCGCGCAGGAGCCGCCGCGCTCCTTCAGCTATTGCCTTGCGATGTGTAGCGTCCTGCTCATTAACCCACTCAGCCCGATTGGCGCCGGCTTCTGGCTTAGTTTCGGCGCGGTGGGCACCTTACTGCTAGCCTTCGGCGCGCGTCTAAGTCTTGCCGAAGATGGCGATACGACACGGGGCTTTCGCAGCGGGGCGCTGCGCATCTGGCAGCGCTGGGTCGAGCCGCAGGCCTTGGTATTCGTGGGCATGAGTGTGCCCCTGTTGATCTGGACCGCGCAGCTGTCTTTGTTCTCGCCACTGGCCAATCTCTTCGCGATTCCGCTGGTCAGCCTCTTGATCGTGCCCGTCGCGTTGCTGGCCGTAATGCTTATGCCGGTCTCTGCGACCTTGAGCGCATGGCTATTATGCGCCGCGAACTGGCTGCTCGAAGGCTTGAGTGCCGGGCTGCAGGGCGTGCAAAGCTTGGCGCCAGCGTGGGGGGTGTGGGAGGGCGATGCGCTGACGATGTGGGCGTTGCTGTTTGCCTCTCTAGGCACGCTACTATTATTGGCGCCTAGGGGCTGGCCGGGCCGTGGCCTAGTGCCAGTGTTTCTGGCGCCCCTACTTTGGCCGGTATCGCAGTCGCTCCCTATGGGGCAGGCGCGGATCACGGTATTGGATGTGGGGCAGGGCCTCGCGATAGTCGTGCGCACGGCCAATCATAGTCTACTCTACGACACCGGGCCGCGCTTCAGCGCCGATTTCGATGCGGGGGGCGGCGTAGTGCAACCCTATCTGCGGACTCTTGGCATTGGCAGCCTCGACACGCTAGTGGTCAGCCATGCGGACAACGATCATCGCGGGGGGCTCGACTCGCTACTGCGTCTGCTGAAAGTTGAGCGCTTATTGATGAGTGCGCCTGCGCCGCTTGCCGATGGAGCGCAGCCCTGTGTCCGTGGGCAGTCCTGGCGGTGGGATGGCGTGCAGTTCGATATGCTCTATCCGCTAGCCGGTCAACGCTATCAGGGCAACGATAGTTCTTGCGTGCTGCGCATCAGGGTAGGGGAGACGGCGGTTCTGCTCAGTGGCGACATCGAACGCGTGGCCGAGGAGGCTCTGTTAGAGCTAGGGGGAGCGGGGTTGGCGAGTGAGCTCTTGATCGCGCCGCACCATGGCAGCCAGACCTCCTCAAGCCTGCCATTCCTCATGGTGGTGCAGCCTCGTTACGTAGCTGTGTCGGCGGGCTATCGCAGCCAGTTCGGGCATCCGGCGCCGCAGGTGACGCAGCGTTACGAGGCCCAAGGCATAACCGTGTGGAATACGGCGCTCTCTGGCGCACTTGAGTTTAGTCTAGGTCGAGGGGGCGTGTATGGGCCTATTCAATACCGCGTAGACCAGCCGCGATACTGGTATGGTGAGGCCAGTGCGGCCTCCAGAGGCCGTCATGGGCTGTGTGCAGCGCTTTGTTAGCAATTGTGCGCTCACCACGCCGTGGTTGAGTATGTTAAAGTAGCGGCGGTCTTTTCTGGAGGTTCATAGTGGTAGAGTTAGTTAAATCCGGCGGCTGGTTAATGCTGCCCATCATCTTGTGCTCGATCGTCGCCATCGCCATCATTATCGAGCGGTTCTGGACCCTCAGCGCGGCACGAATCTCCCCTAAATACACGCTCGGTCAAGTCTGGACGTGGATTAAGAACAATGAACTGAACGCTGCTCATCTGCGCGAGTTGCGCTTGGCATCGCCCCTTGGGCAGATCCTCGCCGCGGGCCTGGTGAACTCCAAGTATGGCCGCGCCGCCATGACGGTCAGCATCGAGCAGGCCGCCAGTCAGGTGATCCATGATATGGAGCGCTACCTGAACACACTGGGCATCATCGCTGCCATAACGCCGTTGTTAGGCTTGTTAGGCACGGTCATCGGCATGATCTCTGTATTTACCGAGATCATGATACAGGGCACCGGCAATGCCAACGCGCTGGCCGGCGGCATCTCTCAAGCACTGATTACTACCGCGGCGGGTCTGAGTGTCGCGATTCCTACTTATATGTTTCACCGTCTATTCATGCGCCGCGTGGATTCTTTAGTACTCGGTCTGGAGCAGGAATCAATCAAGCTCGTGGATGCACTGCACAGCGACCGCCGTGTGGAAGTTAAAGAGATAGGCAACCAGTGAAGTTTCAACGACGCATTCAGGAAGAGCTGCAGATCAATCTGACTCCTTTGATTGATGTAGTCTTCTTGCTGCTAATCTTCTTTATGGTCACCACTACCTTTACCCGGGAGACGCGCCTAGCCGTTAATCTGCCCGAGGCCGATGGCGAGCCCGCGCAAGAGGCGCCACGTAGCATCGAGATTTCCGTGAGCCAGAATGGTAGCTATGCCATCGATGGCCGCCCACTAGTTAATGCCCAACTCGACACGCTGATGCGAGCACTCGAGGAGATATCGGCGGGGGATAGAGACATCGCGCTCATCCTCATCGCCGACGCCGATGCGACCCATCAGTCCGTGGTGACCGCGATGGATGCCATCGGTCAATCGGGGTTTAGTCGCTTGAGCATTGCCACTCGAAAACCTGAAGAGGAAAACTGACGCCCACGCAACACGGCGCCTACACTCAAGGGAACCTAGGACACTATGGCGAGAGAGAAGATCGATCAAGAAGGCTGGCAACTCTATAAGCGCTTATTGCGCTATGTAGGGCCCCATCGCGGCGTATTTCTGGTCAGCATAGTCGGCTATATTCTGTTCTCCGCTACCGGCGTTGCCACCGCGGAGTGGCTGGGCTGGACCGTCGATCAAGTCACGGCGAAGAACTCCGACGCGCGTTACCTAGCGCCGATCTTCTGTGTGGCCATCGTGGTAGTGCGCGGCATCGGCGGCATCATGGGCGGCTATTCCCTCGAGTATATTTCCAATCACATCATTCACAAGCTGCGCTGCGAGATCATGGAGAAACTCCTCGATCTGCCCACGCGCTACTACGACGTCAGCACCTCTGGCCGGCTAGTCTCTAAGGTTACTTACGACGTGCAGCAGATTAGCGGCGCTGCTACCAATGCCGTTACCGTGATCTTCCGCGAGGGCCTGACGGTGATCGGCCTACTGGCCGCGCTATTCTGGACGAACTGGCGCCTTAGTCTAGTGTTTCTCCTGGTGGCACCCTGTGTTGCCTTTGTGGTGTCTCTAGCCTCGAAGAAATTCCGCAAGTACAGCACCCAGATGCAGGACTCCATGGGGGAGGTCACGCAGATCACCAACGAGTCGATTAAGGGCCAGAAGGTGGTGCGCACGTTTAACGGCAAAGACTTTGTACTGCAGCGTTTCGGCCGCGCCAGCGAGCGCAATCGTCGCCAGAATATGAAGATGGTGGGCACTCAGTCCGTCGCGATACCCGTGGTGCAGACTCTAGTAAGCATGGCGATGGCGGTGTTGATCTGGTTCGCCATGTCGCCCGAGCTTTTAGAAAATGCCACTGCCGGTGACTTCGTAACATTCCTCACCATCGCGGGCCTGCTCTCCAAGCCGATTCGTCAATTGTCCAACGTGAACTCTGTGGTACAGCGCGGCATCTCCGCCGCCGATAGCATCTTCGGGCTGCTCGATGAGAAACGCGAGCCAGACAACGGCACGGTAGAGGTAGAGCGCGTGCGCGGCGAAGTCGTGCTAGAGGATGTGAGCTTCAAGTATAAAGAGGGCGAAGCGGTACTGTCCCATATCAACATCACCGTAAAGCCTGGGCAGAGCGTGGCCTTAGTCGGCAAGTCTGGCAGTGGCAAGTCCACACTGGTTAGCCTGTTGCCGCGCTTCTATGATGTGGACTCTGGGCGCATCCTGATCGATGGCGTTGCCGTACAGGACTACACACTGAAGAGTCTGCGCGAACAGATCGCGGTGGTCAGCCAAGACGTGGTGCTATTCGAAGGTACCGTGGCGGAGAATATCGCCTATGGCAAAGGCGGCAGCGTGAGCGATGAAGATATCATCGCGGTGGCGCGCAATGCTCATGCCATGGAGTTTATCGACACGCTGGACAATGGCATTCATTCCATCGTGGGCGACGCGGGCCTGATGCTCTCGGGTGGGCAGCGGCAGCGCTTGGCTATCGCGCGCGCCTTCCTAAAAGACGCACCGATTCTGGTGCTCGACGAGGCGACCTCCGCGCTGGATTCGGAGTCTGAACAACACATTCAACAAGCACTCAACACACTAATGAAGGGCCGCACCACCTTCGTGATTGCGCATCGCCTTTCTACCATCGAGAACGCCGACATAATTCTGGTGATGGACAAGGGCCAGATCGTGGAGTCGGGCACACACGCAGAGTTATTGGCGCTGGGCGGACACTACGCCGGGCTGCATCGCATTCAGTTCTCTGACCACGCGCTGGGTGCTTAATGGGCATCGTTAAGGCGTGGTACCGCAAGAGCCCATGGCTCTACCTACTAATACCATTCGCCGTACTGTATCGCTTTCTCGCGCGGCGGCGGCGCAGCAGGCTAGAGGCAAAGCGCCACATAGACCCGCGCTGGCCCCCGGTAATCGTGATCGGTAATATCACCGTAGGCGGCACGGGCAAGACGCCCCTCATAATCTCTTTGGCGCGTGCGCTGAGCAATCTAGGCCTGCAGCCCGGCATCGTGAGCCGTGGCTATGGTGGGCATCCTAAGCACACCCCATGCGAGGTCAGTGCGCTGTCTTCGGTGGAGGAGATGGGCGACGAGGCGGTGATGATTCGGCGCAGCGTAGACTGCCCAATGGTGGTCGACCCTAATCGCGTACGCGCCATCAACGCGCTTTTACAAGCGCAGCCCTGCGATGTAATCCTAAGCGACGACGGCCTACAGCATTACGCGATGCACCGCGATCTAGAGGTAGTGGTGTTGGATGGCGAGCGCCTCTTCGGCAACGGCATGCGCCTGCCCGCAGGACCATTGCGAGAGGGCAGGAGTAGGCTGCGCGAAGTTGACTATGTGGTCATTAACGGCGGCGAACGCGCGCATTGGCAGCGGGAGATCGACGCAATTGGTGGCACGCCCACACCGGGTACCATGTTGCTGCGAGCCACGCAGTGGGTGAATATCAACACCGGCGCGCGAGTCGCGCTCGGTGATCTGCCAGTGGCAGCTGATGGCAGCCTGCATGCACTGGCAGGAATCGGTAATCCCCAGCGCTTCTTCAATAATGTGCGGGCCCTTGGCTATGCGCCTCTGTGCCATCCGTTCCCGGATCATTATCGTTACGCCCCACAGGATCTCGCGTTTAATCCCAAAGACACGGTGGTGATGACCCATAAAGACGCCGTAAAATGCGAGGGATTCGCGACCCAAAATTATTGGTACTTAGATGTAGAGCTAGATCTGGAAGACGCCCTTAGCGAGAGCCTGATCAGAGACATCCAAGCCTTGGTGGCCAAACGCGCCGCCGCTATCAGCCCTTGAGGACATGAAATGGATCAGAAATTACTCAGCATTCTTGCCTGCCCCCTTTGCAAAGCGCCGCTCAAGCATGACCGTTCCGCCTCGGAACTGATCTGCTACGGCGACGCCTTGGCCTTCCCAGTGCGCGACGGCATCCCCGTTATGCTAGAAGGCGAAGCGCGCCAGTTAACCCCCGAGGAACGGGAGAAGCACTAATGTCCTTCATCGTGGTCATCCCCGCGCGCTATGCCTCGACGCGACTGCCCGGCAAACCGCTGCTAGAGATCGCCGGCAAGCCCATGTTGCAGCACGTATACGAGCGCGCCTTGGCTAGCGCCGCCGCGGCGGTTTATATCGCCACCGACGACGAGCGCGTGCGTGAGGCCGCGCTGCGCTTTACCGACAATGTATGCATGACCTCCACAGAGCATCAGTCGGGCACCGACCGCATCCAAGAAGTGGCCGCGCAACTGGGCCTGGCCGAGGATGCCGTAGTCGTGAACGTGCAGGGCGACGAACCATTGATACCCCCGGCCGCCATCAATCAGGTAGCCGAGAGCTTGCGTTTGAATCCTAGCGCCGGCATTGCCTCTCTGTTCGAGGCGATTCACAGTGAGGCGGAATTCAACAATCCTAATGTGGTGAAAGTGGTTACGGATTTGGAAGGCTATGCCCATTATTTTAGCCGCGCCGCTATCCCCTTTACGCGTGAGATTAGTGAGCGCGGTCAGGCGAATTTTGGCAAACGTCATATCGGCATCTACGCCTATCGCGTAGAAACTCTGAACCGTTATGTGCAATGGTCCCAGGTGCCACTCGAAGTAGCCGAGCGCTTGGAGCAGTTGCGTGCCATGGGGCACGGCGTAAGAATTCATATGCAGGAAGCGGTGGAGAAGATGCCCGCAGGGGTCGATACACAAGAGGACTTGGATGCCGTGCGCGCGATACTAGAGGCGGGCACAAAGTGAAAGGGGGCGGCCGATGAATAAACGCGCAAAACCTATCAAGGTGCTGATGGTATGCCTTGGCAATATTTGTCGCTCTCCTACCGCGCATGCCGTGTTCTACAAGCGCGTGAATGATGCCGAATTGGGCGGAGCCATAGAAGTGGACTCGGCAGGCACCGGTGACTATCACATCGGCGAGAAACCAGACAAGCGCGCCCGCAGCGCGGCGAAGCAACGCGGTTATGATTTGAGTGGCCTGCGCGCACGTCAAGTTAAGGCCAGCGACTTCGAAGTTTTCGATTATATTCTGGCGATGGATGACAATAATCTGCGCGACCTGCTGGCGCAGTGCCCGCCGCCGCTGCGCCATAAGGTGCAGCTGTTTATGGAATTCACAGACAATAATCACCAGTCGGTGCCAGACCCTTATTACAGCGGCGTCGATGGCTTTCAGCTTGTACTCAATCTCGCAGAGGAGGCCTCCGACGGCTTGCTTGCGCATATTCGCCAGCGAGACTTGCAGTGAGTGCAATGCGCGAACATATAGACCTTAAACCCTACAACAGCTTTGGCCTTTCGGTTAGCGCCCGTTACTTTACCCGCGTGCAAACTCTAGAAGAACTTCAAGAAGCAGTTAGCTTCGCAAAAGCTAACTCCTTGCCGATGCTGCTGCTAGGCGGCGGCAGCAATGTGCTGCTGCGTGGCGACTTCCCTGGACTCGTGATCCTGATGGCGCTAACGGGCATCACCCAGACGGCGAGCACCCAGGATAAGGTGTGTGTGACCGCCGCCAGTGGCGAACACTGGCATAGTTTCGTAGAGCACTGCCTAGCACTGGGCCTGCACGGGCTCGAGAATTTAGCGCTGATTCCCGGCTGCGTTGGCGCCGCGCCGATGCAGAATATCGGGGCCTACGGCGTAGAGGTGAAAGACCTTATCACCGAGGTGCAGGTGCTCGACATCGCCAGTGGTGCCATAGAGCGCATGAGTAATGCTCAGTGCGCTTTTGCTTATCGCGATAGCGTGTTCAAAGGCCCCTTAAGAGGCAAGAAGATCGTGCTGGATGTGAGCTTCGAATTAAGCCGCAGTGCCGCGCCTAACTTAAGTTATGGGGCGCTAGCGGACGCATTGGCCGATAAAGAGGGAGTAGTAACTGCGCAGGATGTGTTCGACACCGTATGCGCCATACGCCGCGAGAAACTGCCCGACCCGAGAGTGCTTGGCAATGCCGGTAGCTTCTTTAAGAACCCCGTATTAAGCGCAGAAGGCTTCGCAAAACTTCAGCAAGCACACCCCGCGCTGCCAAGTTTCGCCGCGCCGGGCGCTGCGGGCGAGCGCAAGGTGCCCGCGGCTTGGCTGATCGAACAGGCGGGCTGGAAAGGCAAGCAGCAGGGTGGGGCTGCGGTCTATGAGAAACAGGCTCTCGTGATCGTGAATCGTGATCACGCCACTACCGAAGATGTGGTGAGTTTGGCCATGGCGATCATCGAATCCGTACACTCTCGTTTCGGCGTTGCGCTGGAGCCCGAGGTACAATGGGTACCCGCTTTAGAGAGCCCCACGAATATAGTGGGCTAGTTGGCCCGGTAACCGGAGATTATGTACTTGCGAGGGTGTCTATGGTAAAAAATACCCTACGCACGCCCGAGCAATCTAGAGAAGTAAAGACTATGCAGATGCTTGAGAGTCAAAGTTCAATCCGCGTCATGTTAATCGACGACTACCAATTATTGCGTAGTGGCCTCGAACGGCTCATCGAAGAAGAGGCGGGCATGCACGTTGTTGCCCAAGCGGACTGCGTGGAAGAGGCCTTACTTCAGCTCGAAACGACAACCGTCGATATCATCGTAATCCATCTTAAACAGACCGGCCTAAGCGGCATCGAGATGACTCAGCGCCTGGTGATCAATCACCCAGAAGCCCGCGTGATCGTGATGATTCCACTGGGCCTTGGCGTATTGCCCTCGCGCATGATGCGAGCCGGTGCCTGTGCCTATATAACACCCTGCGTGCCACCCGAAGAGATGCTGTGGACCATACATCTTGTGCAGAGTGGGCAGCGCTATATAAGCCCCCGTATCGCCGCCAAGCTTGAGAAGGTGTCGCTCACTGAGAACCGCACCTCGCCCTTCGACCTACTCTCTGAGCGCGAGTTGCAAGTGGCGCTGATGCTGATAGACAGCCAGAAGGTGACCCTAATCTCTGAGAAGCTGCGCCTTAGCCGCAAGACGGTGTACAGCTATAGATATCGTATCTTCGACAAGCTGGCCCTGAGCAGCGACGTAGAACTGACCATACTCGCCGTAAAACACGGCCTAAGCGATGCCTCGAGCCTTGTCGAACTCTCCTGATACACCTGCCCCGATTGACCCGAAAGCGCTAATCGCCAGCTTGAGTTCACGCCCCGGCGTGTACCGCATGCTGAGCGAGAAGGGCGAGATCCTCTATGTGGGCAAGGCCAAGAACCTGAAGAAGCGCGTGGGCAACTATTTCCGCGCCTCTGGGCTAGACACCAAGACCATGGCGCTGGTGGCCCGCATCGCCAACATCGAAGTGACCATCACCAGCAACGAGACCGAAGCCCTGTTGCTGGAGCAGACCCTCATCAAGCAGCATCGCCCGCCCTATAACATCGAGCTACGGGACGACAAGACCTACCCCTATATCATGCTGACCCATAAGGATGAGTATCCACGCCTAGCCTTTCATCGGGGCAGCAAGCGCCGCGATGCTAGCTTCTTCGGCCCCTATCCCAGTGCTGGGGCAGTGCGCGAGGGTCTGAGTATTCTGCAGAAGGTGTTCAAGCTGCGCCAATGCGAGGACAGCTACTTCCGCAATCGCTCCCGGCCCTGCCTGCAGCACCAGATTGACCGCTGCACCGCGCCCTGCGTGGGGCTAATCTCGCCCGAGGACTATGCGCAGGACGTGCATTTCTCCACCTTATTCCTCAATGGCCGCAGCGACATGCTGATCAAAGAGCTCACAACTAAGATGGAGACTAAGGCCGAGGCCCTAGAGTTCGAGAAGGCCGCCCAGATACGTGATCAGATAATCGACCTGCGCCGCATCCACGATCAGCAGTACGTATCCGACCAGGGCAGCGACGCGGACGTGCTGGCCGCCTCTATGCATGGCAGCTACGCCAGTGTGCACCTGATCGTCATCCGCGGCGGCCGGCTTATTGGCAGCAAGAGCTTCTTCCCGCGGGACAAGCTCGCAGACTCCGAGGCCGCCTTACTCAGCGCCTTTATCGGCCAGTATTACGCCAAGGAAGACAACGCCCCCAATATTCCCCGCGAGCTCATCATCGCCCCCGCCATAGACGACGCCAAGGCCCTGGCCGAGGCGCTGACCTATTGCGCAGGGCGCGCCGTGAAGATCAGCAGCAATGTGCGCGGCCACCGCGCCCGCTGGCAGGCCATGGCGATCACCAATGTACAGCAGGGCCTGCAGAGCTTCGTGAGCAATAAGCAGAACGTGCAGCAGCGCTTCGAGCAGCTACAGCAGGCTCTAGACTTAGACGCCATGCCCCAGCGTATAGAGTGCTTCGACATCAGCCATACCGGTGGCGAGAGCCCCGTGGCCTCCTGCGTGGTGTTCGACACCAATGGCCCCCTTAAGACCGACTACCGCCGCTTCAACATAGAGGGCATCACCGGGGGCGACGACTACGCCGCCATGGACCAAGCCCTGAGCCGCCGCTACACCCGCGTGGCGAAAGAGGCTGCAGAGTCTGTGGATGGTGGCAAAGTGCCCGACATCCTGCTGATAGACGGCGGCAAGGGGCAGCTATCCCAGGCCCGGCGCGTGATAGACGAGTGTCAGCTGGTGAATGTGCAATTAATCGGCATTGCCAAGGGCATCAGCCGCAGGGCAGGGCAGGAGACCCTCTTCCTCTCCCTTGGCGGCGACCAAGTCAAAGAGATCGTGCTGCCCAGCGAGTCAATCGCCCTGCACCTATTGCAGCAGATCCGCGACGAGGCTCACCGCTTCGCCATCACCGGGCACCGTGCACGGCGCGCTAAGAACCGCAATAAGTCCCAACTTGAACAAATACCAGGCCTTGGCCCCAAGAAGCGCCGCGACCTGCTCAAGCATTTCGGGGGACAGCAGGAGATAGAGCGCGCCAGCGAGGACCAGCTGACCAAAGTGCCCGGCATTAGCATAAAGCTGGCCGAAGAGATTTATGCTTGGCTGCATAACGAGTAGAATGCCTACAGCGCCAATCCATCGGCGTATCACCAAATCTAAACTGCACGGAATGCACCGGAGAACTGCCATAATCTTGAACGCCGCCAACATAGTGACAGTCTCACGAGTGTTTATGATCCCTATCGTGATCATCCTGCACTACTCGGACCTGCCGCATCACAACCTACTAGCCGCTGCATTATTTGCCATAGCCAGCCTTACCGATTGGCTAGACGGCTATCTTGCCCGCAAGCTCAACCAGACCTCCGACTTCGGCGCCTTCCTCGATCCCGTGGCCGACAAGCTGCTGGTGGTGATGGCCATGGTGCTCTTAGCCGCCAATCACCCCTCCATCTGGTTCGTACTACCCACCGCTGTCATCATCGCGCGGGAAGTGTTCGTATCAGCCCTGCGCGAATGGATGGCCAATAGCAATCAGCGCAACCTGGTGAAGGTGGGTTATATCGGCAAAGTGAAGACCACGGTGCAGATGATTGCCATTACAATCTTGTTAGCAGTGGATGCCGGCACCCCGGAAGCGATAGTGTGGCTAGGCTACGTTTTAATCTATGTTTCTGCGGTATTTAGCCTATGGTCCATGGTCACTTATCTAAGCGCAGCACTGCCTACTTTGAGGGGGAAATGAGCTTATAACGAAATACCCAAAGCCAGTGCTTGACATAGTTTGTTATGGCATTAGAATAGGCGCCTCTTTCGACCTACAGGTCTCACGAATACTGAGAATTGGCCCTGTAGTAAGGAGAAAGAAGCGGTTGCCGCAAGTACCAACAGCAACCGTAAGAACTGAAATTAAGCGGGAATAGCTCAGTTGGTAGAGCACGACCTTGCCAAGGTCGGGGTCGCGAGTTCGAGTCTCGTTTCCCGCTCCAGTTTCATGTTTGCAGTTATCAATCTTCAGGCCCAATAAAGCGCATTGCGCCGGCCAGTCTAGCTGCGTTAAGTAAGTTTGAAGGACTTTTGGCTGGGTGGCAGAGTGGTCATGCAGCGGACTGCAACTCCGTTAACG
>TARA_R110002167_G_scaffold366341_1_pt1 | contig 74988 bp, 75 predicted proteins | sample TARA_R110002167 | Tara Oceans TARA_R110002167 (sample SAMEA4398238) | marine metagenome | biome: Polar Biome; feature: [MES] marine water layer (ENVO:01000295) within the mesopelagic zone...; material: water (ENVO:00002006), including particulate matter (ENVO:01000060) such...
ATGAATATTTTTGACAAATAAGCAGTTCGAATCAGGGGAAGCCTACAGTCAGTCCTACTTGGAAAATCCTGCGGATTTTCCAAAACCAGTTTTTATTTGGAGAGGTTCGTGCCAACACACGCCACAGCTTATATACATAAACGTTAGCGATTATTAAAGAATGAGAAAACAATACCACATATTAAACGGAGATTCACTTAGACAAAAGTTTCCTGAAAACATTGATGGAGAAATCATTGTAGCTCGAGAATGTTTTGTAGAAGGGAATGTGAAAGGAAACAACCTAGAGGAATTGTTTGCGTCCAGAGCCAAATTTCTTAGTCAGAGTTATGGCGGAACCGAGCAAGGCTATTATGAAAAAGTGGTTTCTGAGTTCCAAAAAATAAAAAATATAAATTACGATTCAGATATTAATCTTTGGTTTGAAGATGATTTATTTTGTCAAGTAAACTTTTGGTTTGTTTCACATCTTATAACTAATAATATTAGTACCACCAGCGTTTATCTTATTAGACCCAAATCACATAATCAATTTGGTTTTGGAGGATTGAGCTATTCTGAATTGAATTTCATTTATAAGAACAGGAGCATTTTGATTGAACTTGAGAAAATTACAAGTCTCTGGGAATCCTATCAGAATGATAACATGGAAAAATTGATGAACACAGCGATGGAATTAGAACCCGTTTACCCGTTTATCCTTAATGCGGTTAAAGCACATATTGAGCGCAAACCAAACGGTGGAACTCCTGGTAGACCAATTCAATCTTTGCTCTCAATAATGAAAGAACTTGAAACGGAAGAATTTAAACCAGTATTTAAAGAATTTAGTAAAAGGGAGAGCATTTACGGGTTTGGTGACTTACAAGTGAAAAGCCTTTTTGATCAAATAATAAACAATCGCTAATAACTCCCTTCGACAGGCTCAGGGACCATGCTCAGGGAGCATTTTTCGATTTTGGAAACTTGGTTTACTATGAGGAATGATTTTCTTCTTTTGCGGTGGGAGATTGAAAATTTACTGATTTTAAATTGTTCTTTGACCTAGGGTTCTTTGCTTTAGTAGCTAGTTTTCAATAGGTAAACGGTTTTGGAGTGAATTTTAGACTGTTTTTGCCATTAGATCATACCTGCCCCATTAAGCTAACTGGCGCTTTTTATTTTGCTTCCTGATTTTATTTAACCAATTGGCTGGTGCCACCGTTGGTCAAAACATGCCAGCGTATGCTTTCTCCGGATTTGCAAGAAGGGCACCTTTTAAGCAGGGAAGCAGACTTTCCTTTCACTTCTATTACCACTTAACCGGTTTGACATAAAGCATTGTTTCTTAGGAATTCCGAAGCCTATACTGTGCATTTTACATGTTACTGGCTATCCCCCCACTTCGCTACAGGTTTTCACCCTCCGGAATAATTTGGTATCATCGAAAACAGCTGGACATGCTGGGCACACTTAACGTATAAAAAAAATAGAGCGCTTTATTTTGATAACTGAATTTTAACAAATTTATAAAATATAAAATTTGGTATTTATACTTTTTATAAAATAAAAATAATTATATTTAGTTATAATTTGAATTAAAATAAAATCTTTTTAACAATATACGGTACTTTTATTACACTAACAATTAGGTGTAATTTCATAGCTTAGATAGCAGTAAGTGACCTTCAAAATATGGTAACTGAATTAGGAGAAAGGTTAACAAGGCAGTTCAGGAAATATATGCCTGATGCTTTTGTATTTGCACTTGCATTGACAATTATTACTAGCATTGTAGCAATGATATGGGCAAAGTCTTCTGCCTTAGAGACTATTCAAGCATGGTACGCCGGTTTTTGGATGCTTCTTGAGTTTGGAATGCAAATGGTTCTCATCTTGGTTAGCGGATATTGTATTGCACTCTCCCCGTTCATCAAGAAGATTATATACAAGCTGACAAACTTTATTCAATCTCCTAAACAGGTATATCCATTCGTGATGTTTATCGGGTTGATGTTGAGTATGATAAGTTGGGGCTGGATGGTAATAACAGCAGCTTTGGCTAGGGAACTTGCCCTACGAATAAAAGGAATCAATTACCCCTACCTCATTGCTTGTGTCTATTTCTCCGGAGGAATCTGGGTAAGTGGATTGTCTAGTTCCATTCCGCTGTTACTCAACACCGAAAATAACTATTTGATTGAAGCTGGTATTTTGTCTGACACTATTTCAACTTCCTATACCCTTGGATCAATCTTAAATTTATCTATTCTCACTTTTTCTCTAGCACTTGCCCCCATTCTATTTAGGTTACTGATACCTCATAATGAACTGGATCTGGAAAAGATGTTATTGACGGAGGATCAATTTAAGGAGCCAACAATTAAGGATGAAGCTAAAAATATGAAACTCCCATATAGGGCGGTATCCGACAGATTGAATAATAGCTCAATATTCCCCTATACAATTGGGCTGATGGGCCTTACATATATTATTTTTCATTTCAGTTCCAATGGGCTAGACCTCAATTTGAACATAATGATTTTTATTTTTGTCATTTTAGGCATGTTTTTACACAAGACACCGGTACGATACGGAATAGCAATGCGACATTCAAGTGCTAACATATCAGGAATACTCTTCCAATTCCCTTTTTACGCTGGAATAATGGGAATAATGATTCACACCGGACTAGGTAAAGAACTTGCACAATGGATGTCTGCCAATGCTACGATTGACACCTATCCCCTTATGGCTTTTCTTAGTGGTGGATTTGTGAATTTTGCCATTCCCTCGGCCGGTGGCGAATTTGCAGTAATCGGTCCTAGCATTATAAATGCCATAAAAGAAATTGGTGCTGGTTTGCCCGAAACTGAATTGAACAATATGATTGCAAGAGCAGCTTTATCAGTGGCCTACGGGGAAACTTTAACTAATTTATTGCAACCTTTTTATTTATTGATAATACTTCCAGTTATGGGTATAGGGATTAAGATACAAGCTAGAGATGTTATGGGTTATTTATTAATACCTTTCCTTATATTTTTCATAGGATGGGCAATTATGGTCACTTTTGTACCCATTTGAGTAATTCTTAAAAAGAAATAATATTTAATCATAGGTATGAAATTATGGCCGTGCAAAGCAATCGCCCAATCCAAAGCTATAGATTCATACATTGGGCCTTAGAGGTCAGTTTGAATTTAAAGTTAATAAATTCGAATTAAGATCCATCCTATTTATGGGGAAGCCTAGACTCTGGGAAACTCCGTGTTTTTTACATTGCTCCTACAAGAGCTCAACCAATGTTGTAGTTCTCTTAGATGCGAGGTAATCATAGATTTCTGTTAAAGATTGATTTAATTTGTCGTCTTCTAAACTCATTGGCGTAATTTTACGCCACTAATACACGGCAATTATACTTTCACACCAAGTGTCGGTTAATAAAAAGCTGATAACATTCTATATTATCATGGCTATCCTTAGGCTATTATTCTTTTAGCTCTTCGTAGATTGCTGCGGTAGTTAACTGAAATTTTCATACTTTTAATCAGCTACGAATTTATACAGTGGTGTTAGCGGTAATGCAAACTAAACCCTCAAAACAGAATGAAAGAAGTACATTTTTTAAACAATATATTTTCCTCGAAGGACTTCAATGAAAGTGAGCTCAAATTGATTTTATGCCAATTTAAACAAGTAAATTTTTCTAAAAGTGAGTATCTGCTGAAAGAGGGAAAAACCGAAAACCATTATTGGTTTTTAGAAAGGGGTTTCGTTCGTTCTTTTGTGAATGACACCTGCGGAAATGACATTACAACGAATTTTTATGGTCAAAGTGACATCGTTATTGATTGGTCCTCGTTTTTTTTGCGAAACCCGACCCGTGAAAATATTCAGGCATTGACAGACTGCATTTGCTGGCAATTGGATTTTGAGACATTCCAACAACTATTCCATAGTATAAAAGCTTTTAGAGAACAAGGTCGTAGACGATTGGTTAGTTCCTATTTCGCACTGAAAAACCAAAGTGTATCGTTAATTGCAGACGAAGCAAAAGAACGCTATTTGCGATTGTTAAGGGAAAAACCGCACATTGTTCAAAATGTTTCACAGCAACACATCGCTACCTATTTGGGCATCACTAAATATTCTTTAAGTCGTATTCGCAAAGAAATTTCCCAATAAATTCCATTTTTGCCATAGGGCAACTTTTTTACCAAAACCAACCGATACTTTTGTTTTCGTAATTAATAAAATAAAAAGTTATGGAAACAATTTTCAATCAAAAAACAGTCGATGGTCTGACAGACCGAATCAATCAATTGAAAACAACCAACAATGCTCAATGGGGGAAAATGAATGCTTACCAAATGCTGAAACATTGTACCTTGAGCGAAGAAATGTTTCAAGGAAAAAGACAATACAAACGCCTATTTATGGGCAAATTATTCGGCCGAATGGCTTTGAACGGAATCTTGAAAGACGATAAACCAATGAAGAAGAACCAGCCTACACATCCGGAATTTAAAATAAAGGGAAATGGAAACTTTGAAACAGAAAAGGCAAAATGGATTGACTTGCTCAATGGTTACAACGGATTTTCAAATACGAACTTTGTACATCCCTTCTTTGGTAAAATGACAAAGGAAGAAATCGGCAAATATATTTTCAAACATACAGACCATCATTTGAGACAATTTGGTAAATAATTTTTGCTATGCAAAAAGCCATGTTTATACTAGTTGCAATTTTGTCTTTACTACTGCTCTATTACGGAACAGGGAGAAAGAAAAGATTAATTTTGCTTTTTACAGTTTGGCAATCATCGATTGGTTTTCTGGCATTTTACCAAATATTTAAAGATAAACCGAGTCTTTTTCCATTAGCCCTTTTCGGTACAGTTTTATTGACTATTTTCGGACTAAAAGGAATTGATGCCACAAAACTAAAATCAAACTACCTATTAGGAATACACATTTTAAGAATTCCGGTTGAATTGATTTTGTATCAACTTTATTTTCAAGAAAAAATCCCGAAACTAATGACTTTTCATGGCTGGAATTTTGACATGGTAATGGGAATTTCTGCATTTATTATTTTGGTTTATCATTTAATATTAAAAAGAAAAATCAATTATAATTTTTTCATTATTTGGAATAGGATTGGAATTGTATTATTACTGATTATAGTTTCATTGGCTATTTTGTCTTCACCTTTGCCAATTCAACAATTTGCATTCGAACAGCCGAATATTGCAGTATTAGAATTCCCGTATTGCTTTTTACCTACATGCATTGTCCCGGTGGTACTGATGTCACATAGTTTACTTATCCAAAAAGCATTCTACCGCTAATAATTGAGCATCCTGGCGACAGGCCCTACAACTGGCTCAGGGTCCATACTTAATGTCCAGACCACCACCATATAGAGAAGTAGCATTTTAAAGGGAAGTTTAAGACTTAAAAGATTCTAGAAGTTGAAAAATGATATGGTGAAATAAGCATCATGTCAGGAACTTGCTATCTGATATATACCTAGGAATCAATACCTCTGGCAGGACAAGCTAATTTAGAACCACAAGTGACATCTGAATCCAATAAAATTGTATATTTAACCAAACTCAAAAACTTAAAAGACCTATGCTTCAATTTAAACTATCCTTTGCAGTCATTGGATTTTGGCTCTTAACAGCAACAACTATCCATGCCCAATCTTTTGCCTATGTAAATTCTTCAGAAATTTTGGCCGAAACGCCGGCTTTGGAACAAGCAGAAAGAAATTTGGAGGCGTTTCAGAAACAGCTCCAAGAAAAAGGTCAAGTTATGGTGGAAACTTTTCAAGCTAAGGTTGCCGACTTGGAAGATAAAATTGGAAAAGGTGAAATAACTCCGGTTGAAAAGCAAAACCAAACCGAACTCCTCCAAAAAGAACAAGAGAATATTGGAAAATTCGAGTTGGAAATGGTTTCTACCCTACAGGATAAACGCAATGAGCTCATAAAACCTATTTATGACCGAATAAATGAAGCGATTAAATTAGTAGCCCAAGAACAGGGTTATAATGCCATTTTTGACCAACAGAGTCTACTATTTTCAGAAGAAAGTATTGATGTTACAGCAATGGTGAAAGCCAAACTTGGTATTTGATATTACAATGATCTGTTTAGCGCTTTAATTTTGACCAAGTCTAAGCACTCTTAGCTGTAAAGTAAACCGCACTGCAAAACAGATAAACAACTCATGGTTCGAAAGATGTTCAAGTTTTATTGAACATGCAGACCTATCTACTTCATAAGAACACAAAAAACAAACCCGAGATAATTTAATACAGCCTTTTGTTGTTAAAAAAGCGGTTTTGGAGTCAATTTGTAGTGTTATTTCCGGTAGAGTTAACCTGTCCCAATTTCGCTATCGCTCATAATCTAGGTTCCACACTTTGTTAAACCAGTTGGCTGGTGTCCCACATTTGTCTAAACATGCCAGCGTATGTAGTTTCCCGATTTTGCTATAAGAAAAATTATAAGCAGGAAAGTCTGATTATTCCACCACTTCTAATACCACTTAACCAATTTGGCTGTTGACATTAACTTATTTTGTAGCCTTAAAATCACTGGCAAAATACGAACATGCCTGAGGCGAACCAAGCCCTTTAAAACGCTCAACTCTCGGGACAGGATATGTAGCGTGAACCTTCTTAAAAATTCCGGAGCCAATAGTGTACAAGTTTCTTTTTCACCCTCTGAAATAATTTGGTATCTTCGATACCAAATGCACATTTTGGGCTCACACAATGGCTATAAATAATTGTTTGTTTTCATGTACTTTTGAAAATCCTTTCAGATTTTCAGTTTGGTGCGTACTTGCAAAGTTGTGTGTTAACCCACGCAACTAGACATAGCTTATACCGTTACCAGTAAGGAAAGGAAAACTAAGTTATAAACACTTAAAAAAATTCAATAACTATATATAATCGTATTTTGATTGATGAAAACAAATAACCACATGGATAAAACCATTAAAATATATAAAGATGTAAATGTAGAAAATACAAAATTAGGAAAACATGTAAGTATTGGCGATAATTCAAGAATTGTAAATTGTAATTTAGGAGAACATGTCAGGGTAGATAGAAGAAACTACTTTCAAAACACAAGTATAGGCAAACATACGTACACAGGTTGTGACACAAGAATTTATAACGCAACGTTAGGTAAATTCTGTTCTATTTCTTGGCATGTTACTATCGGGGGAGGGGAACATAAAATTGATAGGATTACAACTCATGATTTTTTATACAATCCTAACTCTAATTTTAATATTTTCAAAACCGAGGATTGGCATAACAGATATGAGAAGAAAGTTGAAATAGGTAATGATGTTTGGATTGGAGCGGGTAGCGTTATATTAAGAGGTGTGATGATAGGTGATGGAGCAGTGGTAGGAGCAAACTCTGTAATAACAAAAGATATACCACCATACGCAGTAGTAGCAGGAAACCCGGGAAGGATAATAAAATTTAGATTTTCCGATGATATAATTGATAGAATAATAAAATTAAATTGGTGGGATCTAGATGATTCGGTAATTATAAATGAGTTAGAATCGTTTAGAGATGGGGATATAATTCAAACCCTAAATAAACTAGAAAAGTTAAAAAAATGAATATATTATTAACCTCAGTAGGTAGAAGAGGCTATATTGTCGATTATTTTAAGCAAGCATCAGAAGATGCTAAAATTCATGTATGTAATAGCGTCTTTACTGTTGCTTTCAGGAAAGCCGATTTTAGCTTTATTGCACCTAAGATATATGAGAATGATTATATTGATTGTTTAGTAGACTATTGCAAAATTCATAAGATAGATGCAATAATGTCATTATTTGACATAGACTTAGTTGTATTGGGGTCGTCGGAAAAGCGATTTGAAGAAATTGGTGTAAATCTAATTCATGCTCCCCTGAAAACCCTTAAAATATGTAACGATAAATGGTTAACATACAAATTTTCACAGGAAATAAATATTGCAACTCCTAAAACATATATTTCCATGGAAGATGCATTAAAGGAAATAGAATCAAAGCGTGTTTATTATCCTTTAATTATAAAACCCAGATTTGGTATGGGCTCTATTGGATTATATACTGTCAATAACAGAGAAGAGCTGCATGTTCTGTATAACAAATGTAAAAATGAGGTGTTTAATTCTTATTTGAAGTATGAGAGTACCGATTTTAAAGAAGAAAGTGTATTGATACAAGAGTTTAAAAAATCGAAAGAATATGGGTTAGATATAATTAACGACTTGAATGGGAAATATGTAACAGTAATCCCAAAAGAGAAGGTAGAGATGCGATCTGGAGAAACAGATTTAGGTTTGACAGTTGATAATGCAAGATTTATTGATTTAGCTAAAAAAATATCCCAAGCAACAAAGCATAAGGGTATTATGTCTGTAGACATACTTGCTGATGAGACCGGCACCTTGAATTTATTGGAAATGAACTGTAGGATTTCAGGACACTATCCAGTTGCTCACTGTGCAGGTGTAAATTATCCAAAACAATTTATAGAATGGTTAAATAAAAAAGATACTAACTTGGAAAATTTTAAGTATAAAAGAGATGTTTACGTAACAAAAGAACTTTTGCCAGTTGTTTGGGAATGATACCTCTGTGGCTATGCGTCCACTCCCACAATACTAGACTCATGCAGAATAATAGATTGCTTGAGAATTGATGGAAAGATTGAGCTAAAGAAATCTATTTTTAATGTTTTAAAAGATTAAAGCGCAGTGGAAAAATTCTATCATACGTAATAGCCCTGCCGCAGATGCAACCCAGGGCTATTACGCAAACAATTCCCGTAAACATACATTAAAAATGTGAAGCGGGATATTTAAAAACTCGTGGACAAAATTGACATTGATTTAATGTATAGTTACAAGCATACTGGCTTGGATGAGTTTTATAATCAGCAACTTGTTTAATGAAATAGGAAGCAATAAAAATAGGTTTAGACTTAAAGGTTTTTGCAAAACGAATTGACTATTTAATCATTCCAAAATGGATACTGCGTATGCATTAGTTTGCTATGGAATGTGAGATTCACCTTGACTTTTCATTTGCTAAGCACAGCAGTTCTATTTTTACAATCTAAAAAAAGGTTCAAAAATCCTGCAAAAACAGGGGATTCAATGACAAAGCTTATTTAACAGAATTTGAGTCAAATAAAGACCAATATGGTTTACAAAAGAGCTTAAACTTATTCCACCGGAAAGAGCAGAATCAAAAGTAAGCAAACAGTAAATTAATAATTGTCTCTTATAGCTTCCAGACCATTTTGAATAATACCCTTACAACTTGACCAATGGGTATTTCGGTCAAACCGTGCCACTACGAAAGATCATTTAAAGTAGGTGAATTTTTATTCTTTTTTCAAGATTTCTTTTCTTAAAGATTCTCCTTTGATATCTATTCTGTGAAAAGAGTTTACTGGAATGGTTAATGTATGCCAAACTGTGGTTCCTGATATGTTGCAAAGAAATTATGGTGATGTGATTATTTACGGTTCTACGGCAGGCATGATTGTTACTGCAAAATTTGGAGCTTATGGAGCTACAAAATGTGCTAATAATTTTTACACCAAAGTTTTGATTGAGGAAAACAAAAAATCTAAAATACGAATATTACTTGTTTGCCCACCAGCGGTGGATATGCCACTTTTGAAACAAGCTGAAGCAACAGATCAGCCTGATATTTTCAATAACTCCTTTTTCAATAGCTACCTGACCTCTTCTCCTGAAGATGTTGTAAAAGCCGTTGAAAAAAGCATCAAAAATGGTAAGAAAGTCTGTTACCCTAGATCTGCCAAAATATCATCATTTTTAAATAGATTTATGTAAGAAAAAAATTTAATTCTTGAAATTCAGGTCACAAAAATGCAGCAGATAGCCAGTCCTTTGAAGTTTTCTTTTACACTCCGTACATTTTTTATTCAATTATATTACCAACTTACAAGCGGAAAACCGGGCTTTCTCCGAAACTTAAGCAACCCTTTCTCAATACCCAAAGCACCATTTTCTACTATGACACATTGAACAATAATCAGTAGTTTTGCATTTATGAAAGTTTTAATAATAGAAGACGATCCAACACTGAATAAAAATATAAATGAAGCATTGAAAGTTGAAAACCTCAATACGGAATACGTTTTTGACGGATTATTGGCAGACCGAATGTTGAGAAAAAATAATTATGATTGCATCATAATGGACATCAACCTTCCGGGAAAAAATGGTTTTGATCTATGTAAAGAATTCAGATTACACAATGCTTTTACACCAGTGATCATGCTGACAGCATTTAGTGAGTTAGAAGATAAAATACAGGGCTTTGATTGCGGTGCAGATGATTATTTAACCAAACCCTTTTTTATGAGAGAACTGACTTTAAGGGTTCATTCTCTTATTAAACGCAACAAACAAATCCATTCAACAAATACATCCATTTTAGTTGCAGACGATTTAACAATTAACGATGCTCAAAAAAAAGTGCACAGACAAGGCAACGAAATTAGCTTGACACCGAGAGAGTATCAAATACTAATGAAACTAATGGAAAAAAAAGGAGAGATTGTTTCCAAACCGGATTTAATAAAAGAAATATGGGGAAGCACATTTGATGCAAACACCAACACCATAGAGGTTTATGTGAATTTTTTAAGAAACAAATTGGACAAACCGTTTGGCAAGAACACGATTAAAACCAAAGTGGGTTTCGGATATTACCTTGATTTAAAATGAAAATAAGGAATAAAATACTTATTTATTTTTCTACTACAGTGATTGCCCTCACGGCAATTTCATTAATGATTATTTACATTTTATTTTCAGAATATAGGGAAGAAGAGTTTCAACAACAGCAAAACGAAAAAATCCATACAACCATTAAGCTTATCGAAAAAATCAAACAAGAGAGCGCTACCATTTCTTATCTGATAGACCAGCAAGACATCAATGATTTTTACGATGAAAAACTGCTTGTATATGACTCCGGTAAAAACTTGATTTTCGCCAGTTTGGATAGCTTGGATATTGTTAAAGCAGAGAGCATTCTCAACAAACTATCGCAAACTCAAAGATGGATAGAAACCAAAGAAGAAAATTATGATCTTATCGGTATTTATGCAGAAGCAAATAATCAAACTTATTATGCGGTAAGTAAGGCTTATGATGCTTTCGGATATACGAAAATGTATTTTTTACGGAATGTTTTAATTGGAATCTTCCTATTTATCACCTTTGTGGTAATCCTCATTTCAAGGTTTCTTTCCAATAAAATTTCAAAACCAATCACAGCACTTGCCGATAAGCTTAAACAATATGACCTTAGTAAAGAGAAAGTTGAAGAACTGCCAATTGAAACAACCTCTTACGAACTGAAGCAATTGACACTAAGTTTTAATGAGTTAATCAAAAGGACGAATGAAGCATTTGTTTTTCAAAAACATACAATTCATCATATTTCCCACCAATTGAAAACACCTATTTCAGTCTTGGTATCAGAACTTGAAAGAATAAAAAATTTATCCAATACTAAAATCATCAAATCAGATATTGAAAATCAAATTAACAAAACAAAATCTTTAGGGAGTATTATCAATGTTTTGCTTGAGATTTCAAAAATTGAAGCAGGTCAGCAAACAAAAAAGCAATTTTTACGCATCGACGAACTGTTTTATGATGTGATGGAAGAGCTTAATGGCATCTATTTTGATTTTCATTTTGAAGTAAATTACCTTCCTGATGAATTTAATGAAAAGAGACTTGTAATCAATCTGAATCCAATCCTTATCCGGCAAGCCATTCAAAATTTATTGATCAATTGTGTTTCATACAGCAACAATTCAAAAGCTGAAATAAAATTTGACTGTACACAACTGAATGAACTAAAAATACAAATCCTCAATTCCGGAAAACCGATTTCTAAAAGAGAAGAAATGTTTTTGTTCAATCACTTTTTCAGGGGACAAAACAGTGAAGGAAAAATTGGTTTTGGTCTCGGACTTGTATTAACAAAAAAAATTGTGGAACTTAATTCTGCTACTATCACGTATTCAAACCCTATCCCAAATACCAATGTTTTTGAGCTTAAATTCCCTTTAAGCTAAATTTTATCTTCCTTAAGGTTTTTTTAAGGTCCTTGTATTGATTTTTGCACCTCATTAAAGTAGGTGCATTATATGATGAACAATATAAGATCAGGAAAACTCATTCTCATTCTTTTATTATTTTCTCTTGCGACAAAGGCACAAGACACCTTACAACTAAGTCGTGAACAAGCCGAAGCGCTTTTCCTGAAAGACAACTTACTGCTCATTGCTGAAAAGCTGAACATTTCTCAGGCCGAAGCAATGGCAATGCAAGCCAACCTATGGCCTAATCCTAGTTTTACATTGGACCAAGTAAACTTTTGGGCCACGAATGCCCAAACTGGTGGGAAAGAAGTAATCCCCTCACTCGGAGGCTTGCCCACCAACCAACAATTCGGCTTTGGGATAGAACAAATTATTCTTACAGCCAGAAAACGAAAAAAATTAGTTGCCTTAGAAGAGGTCTCTGTAGAAAAGTCCAAACAGTATTTCGAAGATTTACTAAGGAACTTAAAAATAGAATTTCGCAATCAACTCACCAGGTTGCAATACCTCCAGTTCAGTAAAAGCATTTATCAAAATCAGCTAAATTCTATCCGCTTACTTACAATAGCCTATAAAAACCAGGTAGAGGAAGGAAATGTTTCGCAAGGAGAATTCATACGATTAAAAGCCATGGAACTGGAGATAGCTAAAACCATTAATGAATTTGATCAAGAAGTTAATAAAGCCCAAAAAGAACTGAAGGTTTTCATGCATTTACCTGCGACCACACATTTACAAATTACTGATGAAGGATTTTTGAAAGACACTGAGCAATTCAGTCAACTTGCTCTGAATGATATTATTGAGCAAGCTAAAATACACCGTCCGGATTATAGAATAACACAATTGGAAGAAACATCCTACAATAATTTGCATGCTTTCGAAAAAGCCCAAAGAATCCCAAATCTTACACTTAGTAGCGCATATGACAGAGGGGGTAACGCAATGCTCGATTTTGTAGGCTTTGGGGTATCCATGGATTTGCCATTTTTTAACAGGAATCAGGGTAATATTAGGCACGCACAAATTGGAATAAAAAAATCTAAAATTCTTAGAAAGGAAAAAACTCTTAAGATTGAAAATGAAATTGTACTCTCCTACCAAAACCTATCCAACGCAGTGTTTTTTCTAGATGGAATAGCGTCTGATTATGAAAGCACCCTTGACGGCCTGCTTACGAGTTATACACAAAATTTTATCGAAAGAAACATCAGCATGCTTGAATACCTTGATTTTTTGGAAGCCTATCTGGAAAACAAAAAAGTTATCCTTGAAGCAGGGAAGGATGTCAATGAAATGGCGGAGGAACTTAACTACACCGTTGGTATGGATTTGATTAAATAAACCATTGAATTAAAATGAACACAAAAAATATAAATCCGGTAATAATTTGCTGTCTGATGGCAGCCATTTTTCTAAGCAGTTGTTCCAATTCTGAGGAGCAAAGCAACGTTGCTGAAAACGATAATTATTGTATAGAGGAAAGTCTTAAGACCAAGATTGAATTGGACCGGCCAAAAACGCAATTTGTAACCGAAGAAATTTTACTTACGGGAATTATTGAACCCAATCCGGACAAAGTAATTCATTTTGTTAGTTTGGTAAGCGGGATCATTTCCAATACCTCTTTTTCATTGGGAGATAAAGTTACCAAAGGCCAAGTATTGGCAGAATTGAGAAGCACAGAATTATCTGAGCTCCAATCCCAATCCAAAACCATAATATCACAAATCAAGGTAGCAGAGAAAAAGTTACAATCGCTACAATCTATGTTTGATGACAACATTGCTTCGCAAAAAGATTTAATGGAAGCACAAAGTGAACTGGAGGTATTAAAAGCTGAAAAGGAAAGGGTAAATACTAACCTAAGTTTGTTTAGTGCAAGTCCTAAAAAAGGTGTTTTTCAAATTAAATCCCCTACCACAGGTATTATAACCGATAAATCCATAACAGCAGGAATGCAAATTTCAGCCGAAGGAGAGCCATTGTTTACCATTTCTGACCTGAGTGAAGTTTGGGTATTGGTAAATATATATGCTACAGATGTGGAGAATATTGAATCAGGAATGCGAGTAAACCTACAAACGCTTTCATATCAGGATGAAATTTTTGAGGGTGAAATAGGCACTATTTCCCAAGTTTTAGATGTAGAAGCAAAAGTGTTGAAAGCAAGAGTTGTATTGCCCAATACCGATTTAAAATTAAAACCCGGAATGATAGTAGATGTAACGGCTCTAAAGGAACATAAAGCTGAAGCCTTGAGTATTCCAACTTCCACAATGGTTTTCGACAACAATCAAAATTATGTGGTTGTTTACAAAAATGACTGTGAAATTTCAATAAGAAAGGTAGAAATTCTTACAGAAAGCAAAGGGGTTACTTTTCTTTCGGACGGTTTGAATGTGAATGAAGAAATCATCTCCAAAAACCATCTACTTATCTATGAACAAATTAAAAACTTTCAAGACTAATAAAGATGCAAAAATTTGTTCAGGGTATAGTCGCTTTTTCATTAAAGAATTCAATCATTGTTTTCTTTCTTACAGCTTTGTTGATTATTGCAGGGGTTATCAGTTACATCAATACACCCATCGAAGCATTCCCTGATGTAACCAATACAAGAGCAAGAATCATCACCCAATGGCCGGGTAGAAGTGCGGAAGAAGTTGAGAAATTTGTTACACTTCGCATAATGAAGGAGATGAATACCATCCCTAAAAAAGCAGAAGTTCGTTCCATATCACTTTTTGGTCTATCTGTTGTCACCGTCATTTTTGAAGATGGAATCGATGATTTTTATGCACAGCAATACGCTGCCAATAGATTACAAGGAATTGATTTACCTGAAGGGGCTGAAGCAGAAATTGAACCACCCTTTGGGGCTACAGGCGAGATATTCCGTTATGTGATAAAAAGCGACAGACCAATAAAGGAAATAACAGCTATTCAGGATTGGGTAATTGAAAGAGAATTAGTTTCTGTTCCGGGTGTTGCCAATGTAGTAAGTTTTGGCGGTGAAGAAAAAATTTACGAAATCAAAATCAATCCTACGGAATTGGCCAACTATGATTTGTCTCCTTTAGAAGTGTTTGAAGCAGTATCTAAAACCAATATCAATGTTGGAGGTGATGTTATAGAAAGAGGTTCACAGGCCTATGTTGTGCGTGGAGTTGGGTTATTAGAAAGTGCTGAAGACATTGAAAATATATTAATTGAGGTGAGGGGATCAACCCCTATTCTCGTGAAACATGTAGCCGAAGTAAAAATATCGGCTAAGCCTAGGCTGGGGCAGGTAGGCTTACAGGATGATGATGATTTGGTACAAGGAATTGTCCTGATGCTTCGGGGAGAAAATCCCGGTGATGTAATCTCAAAATTAAAGGAAAAAATAACCGATTTAAATGAGCAGGTACTACCAAAGGATGTGAAGATTGAACCTTTCATAGACCGAACAGAATTAGTAGATGCTACTGTAGGTACTGTAAGTAAAAACCTGATCGAAGGTATAATATTGGTTTCCATCATTGTGTTCATATTTCTGTTCAATTGGAGAACCACGATAATTGTAGCTTCGGTAATTCCGCTTTCTTTCTTGTTTGCATTAATGATGCTACGTATTCAAGGCTTGCCAGCAAATTTGATTTCAATGGGGGCAATTGATTTCGGCCTATTGTTGGAAGGAACATTGGTGATTGTAGAAACTGTATATGTGGCCATGGAAAAGAAGGCTCACCAATTGGGAATGGCAAAATTCAATCGCATAGGCAAAATGGGAATCATAAAAAAGAGTGCCGGAAGTGTGGCCACTTATATTGTATTTGCCCAAATTATTTTGATTGTTGCTTTATTGCCGATCTTCTCCTTTCAAAAAGTGGAAGGAAAGATGTTTTCGCCATTGGCCTTTACATTGGGATATGCCTTACTCGGTTCACTTATTTTAAGTATCACATACGTTCCTGCATTATGTAAGGTATTACTGACCAAAAACATTGTTGAAAAAGAAAATATTATTTCTCGCTTTTTCCGCAATAACCTTTACAAACTCTTTTTATGGAGTAATAGGAAAAGAAAAGCTACACTACTTGGTTTTGCTTCGATTTTAACGGTATGTACAATAGGGTTTTTATTTTATGGAACAGAGTTTATTCCAAAACTTAATGAAGGAGCATTATACGTTCGCGCTACACTGCCCAACAGTGTGAATTTGGAAGAATCTGTAAAGTTGTCCAAAGAAATGAAAAGTAAAATAAGGGCCTTTGAAGAAGTGAAATTTGTATTGACACAAACAGGACGACCAAATGACGGAACAGATCCTACAGGATTTTTCAACAATGAATTTCATATTCAGTTATTTCCTGAAAAAGAATGGAAACGCAATATCAACAAAGAAGAATTGATTGAAGAAATGCGCAAGCATTTACAAGTCTATCCCGGTATTGTATTCGGGTTTAGCCAACCTATTCAGGATAATGTGGAAGAATATGTGGCAGGGGTAAAAAGCTCATTGGTTGTAAAAATTTTTGGTGATGACCTTTTTGATTTGGAAAAGTATGCTGACCAAGTTGCAGATAACATCAGGCATGTAGAAGGAATTACAGATTTGAACGTGTATAGAAATATTGGTTTACCTGAGTTGAGAATCAAATTAGACGAAAGCAAAATGGGGAAATACGGTGTTTCGATGGAAGATGCGCAGTCAGTGGTTGAAATGGCTATCGGTGGAAGGGCTGCAACAACTTTTTATGAAAATGAGCGGATGTTTGACGTGCGTATTCGATTTCAAAAGGAATACCGAGACAATCAACAAAAGATTGGAGAAATACTGATTCCTACTTTAAATGCTAAAAAGATTCCCTTGCGTGAAATTGCAACTATTAATTTCATTACGGGACCTACTTTTATTTACAGGGAAGGGAGCAGTCGCTACATCGCAGTCGGATTTAGTATTGAGGGAAGGGATTTAGGAAGCACTATAGAAGAAGCCAAAAAGAGAGTAGCCGAAAACGTAAAATTACCAAAAGCCAATAAAATGGTTTGGGCAGGAGAGTTTGAAAGTAAAGAAAGAGCAAGTAAACAATTGGCTGTTATTGTTCCTGCGGTTTTATTGTTGATTTTATTCTTACTCTATTTCAACTTTGGAACGATTAAAGACACCCTCATTGCCGCAAGCACTATCCCTTATGCTTTCATTGGTGGTTTTGTTTCACTTTGGGCTACACAAACCATATTTGGAATTTCTGCAGGTATTGGTTTTATAATCCTTTTTGGCGTAAATACCATAAACAGCATCATCCTAATTGCAATCATGAAAGAGAATATGAAAAAAATGAGCTTACAAAAAGCCATTTCAGATGGTGTTTATAGTCGCATTCGTCCAATAGTTATGATTGCCCTGATGGGGTCAACAGGGCTATTGCCTGCTGCACTTTCTACAGGGATGGGTTCTGAAATTCAAAAACCCTTAGCCATTATGATCGTAGGCGGATTGCTTATTTGTATGATACTTTCCTTAACCGTATTACCACAGGTATTTTATTGGGTGTACCGTAAAGCAGAACATAAAAAAAGAGACTAGGCGTTTTTATTTAGTTGTGTCATCTTGGAAAGACTTCAATTTCTATATATGCTCAGCATCCTAAAAATGGTGTGCCATTAATACCTATCTCAATCAAACTTTACTAAATTGAATTATTCTCCCCCCCTGGTCTTTATAAATGTTCATCAATGAAAACATCTAGTAAAGAAGTAAATATTAGAAACAGATTAAAGTTGAATCAAGGACTGCTTCTTCAGCAATGTGGCGATGATTGTAAGCAAAACTTAATCATAATAAATGCAGAAATGCCTCTCATTCGCATAGAAACATTATTATAAAGTTTCGTTAACTAACAAAAAACATCCTCAAAGAAAATTTAATTACACGTGGGTTATTCAATTTGCGGTTTATGTACTTTTATCAGTTGAAAAGGAAAAAATCAAATAAGGATGGAATTTAATGATTGGGTTATTTAGTTTGATATTTCAAATCAAAAAAAAGTACGGCAACCAATGGAATTGATTATAAGAAAAGAAAATCCAGAAGACTTTGAAACAGTCTTTAATCTTATTGAAAAAGCATTCAAACAGGTGAAAATAAGCGACCACAGAGAGCAGTTTTTGGTAGAACGATTGAGAAAATCAAAAGCTTTTGTTCCAGAACTTTCAATGGTAGCTGAAATTGAGAAGAAAATTGTTGGCCATATTTTACTGAGCAAATTGAAAATAAAAAATGGGAGAAATAGATTTGACTCTTTAGCTCTTGCCCCCCTTTCGGTAATTCCCGAATATCAAAGAAATGGAATTGGTGGACAACTGGTAAGAGAGGCACATAAAAAGGCTAAAGAATTAGGTTTCAAATCGGTTATTTTAATAGGGCATGAAAAATATTATCCAAGATTTGGATACAAACAAGCAGACCATTTTGGAATAAGTTTACCTTTCGAAGTACCAAAAGAAAATTGTATGGCCGTTGAATTAATAATGAATGGATTAAAAGATGTAAATGGTCTAGTTCAATACCCAAAAGAATTTATAGCGTAAAAAAATTATCCTCAATTCTAAGTCAACTGCTATATTACTATCATCTAGCCTGATTTAGACCATAAAATAATAAGTTAAAAAATGAAATTTTCTGTATTTATAGCTACAAGTGTTGATGGGTTTATTGCTAAACCGGATGGAAATGTGGATTGGTTACATACAGCTGGTAATTTGGAAGCTGACATGGGGACAGAAGATATGGGGTTTAAAGCCTATATGAATGCTGTGGATTGTATGATCATGGGACGGAAGTGCATGGAGGTGATTTCCGAAATGAACTTGACTCCTGAGCAATGGTTTTATGGAGACACGCGTATAGTGGTATTAAGTAGCACATTGACAGAACCACCGGAAAACCTCAGAGGAAAAGTAGAAATGTATGCCGGAGATATACATTCTTTGGTCGATAAATTGGAAAAGGAAGGTTACAAACATGCCTATGTAGATGGAGGGAAAACCATTCAGTCGTTTATAAACCTTCAGTTGATCAATGAAATAATCATAACCAAAATTCCTGTTTTATTGGGAGAAGGGATTCCTTTATTTGGAAAAACATTCAAGGACATAAAACTTGAAAAAGCCAGTGCAATTACTTTCCCAAATGATTTTATCCAAGTAAAATATTCGGTGAATTATGAATAGCGAATGAAAACAGCCTGTCGTTGAGAAGCTTGAGCGGAGTCGTTTGTCTCAGCTCAAGCTTTCAAAATTTATCCGAATTAGGAACCATATTTACTTTGAAACAAGAAGCCTAAGAATTTTTTATTGTTTTTTCTTTCGAAGCCAATCAGGAATACCGGTAGGCTCAAATGCTTCCATTTTATCCAGCAAATTCACCGGATCATCTGCCACAATTACATTTTTTAACTGGTCCGGTTTTAAAAAGCCTTGTTCACCAACATGGGCCAAAAAATCCAGTAATTTGTCGTAATAGCCGGACACATTGTATAAGGCAAGTGGTTTTTGGATGTACATTAGCTGGTTGAGCGTCATGACTTCAAACAATTCCTCCAATGTGCCTATGCCCCCCGGCATGGCAATAAAGCCATCCCCTTTTTCGGCCATAAGCCATTTTCTATCCCTCATTGTTTCCACTACAATTAAATCTGTACAACCTTGATGGGCCACTTCGATGTCAACAAGTTTTTGAGGAATTATACCATACACAGGACTTTTAGAGGCAAGCATCTCATCGGCAATAATCCCCATAAGCCCAACCTTTCCTGCACCGTAAACTAGCCCAATTTTCCTTTTTATCATCTCTTTGGCCAGGGCTTTGGCTTGGTCTGAATATTCTTGTAGAATTCCCTTGTTTGATCCACAATAGACTGTGATGTTTTTTAATGGAAACATATTTATTAACTGATTTTGGAATTGAGGGTAAGGCTAGAATTTCTACTACCTATTTCCCTTATTTTTTTTCTTTATACGCTTGATTTAATTTTCAGCTTCAACCCGATGCTTTGTCTCCTCCAAATATAACCTCCTATTCTCTAAAAATTGTTTTTGATAGCCCTTATAACGGAAATGCCGGAAAGAAATTGATTTTGGGTTTAAATTAAATTAACCTCTTATTAAATTAATAATTGGCTCATTTTGGATAAAAAAAGGTCCTAAAAAATTCTTTTCAATCAAAAAAGTAGGTTTATGGGAAGAATTATGGAAAAGCTAAAGTAATTTTACATCATGAAAATCTGCTTTGCGACAAATAATTCGAAAAAATTAAAGGAAGTAAGGGCTGCTTTGGGGGAAGAATTCGAGATTGTCTCTCTCAAGGAAATCGGGTGTAATGAGGAATTACCTGAAACCGGTGACAAGCTAGAAGACAATGCTTTTCAAAAAGCCCGTTACGTCAAAACCCATTATGGAGTAGACTGCTTCGCAGATGATACCGGTCTGGAAGTAGAGGCTCTAGATGGTGCCCCGGGTGTTTTTTCCGGCAGATATGCAGGAGAACCAAGAAGCGATGAGCGAAATGTCGATCTTATATTAGAAAATATGCGAGGCAAGGAAGAGCGAAATGCAGCTTTTAGAACCATTATTGCTTTGATAATCGGTGAAAATGAGTGGGCATTTGAAGGGAAGGCAGAAGGAGAATTGCTTGACAAACGATCCGGAGAAGGTGGTTTTGGGTATGACCCTATCTTTAGGCCCCTGGGTTATAAAAAAACCTTTGGGGAATTAAGCATGGAGGAAAAAAACACCATCAGCCACAGAGGAAAGGCAGTAAAGCTGCTGGCCTCTTTTCTAAAAGAGAAAGCTTAGGAGCTGCTTGACATTGTTAGACCCACCTAATTACCGATTTATGACCAAGCCATTCATCATAGGAATCACCGGAGGAAGTGCTTCAGGAAAAACTCACTTTTTAGACAAGCTTTTGCATTCTTTTGAGCCGGGTCAAGTTTGCTTGATCTCTCAAGACAATTATTATAAACCCAGGCATCAACAGCCGATGGATGATCGGGGTATTCATAATTTCGACACCCCCAATTCCATTGATTTCGAGCAATATGCAGATGATATTCGAAAAATTCAGGAAGGCCATACCATAAACCGGCAGGAATACACCTTTAACAATCCCAATAAGAAGCCAAAAATGCTAACCTTTTCTCCGGCACCTGTGGTGGTAGTTGAAGGGATTTTTGTGTTATATTACCCTGAGTTGGCAAATTTATTGGATCTAAAGGTTTATATAGACGCCAAAGATCATATCAAACTAAAAAGAAGAATTGTAAGAGATAAAGTAGAACGAGGGTATGACCTCGACGATGTACTGTATCGCTATGAGCGACATGTCATGCCTACTTACGAAAAGTACATTGCCCCCTTCAAACAAGATGCAGATCTAATTGTTCCCAATAACAGTGATTTTGATAAGGCTTTAGATGTAATCAAAACCTTTTTACGGTCCAAAATAGGAGACTACAAGTCCTGATTCTTTGCTTCAATCTCGAATTTTAAGTGCCAAAGTAGACTTGCATTTCTACAACCTCCTTTTAACCAAACATAATCAACTGTATTACAGCGCCTTTCGAAGAAAAAATTAAAAAGGACAGCTTAACAGGAATTGAAAAAACTTTTTTATATTTGCAACCCATGAAACTGAACAGGAAAAATAAAGGATTGATGCGCGAAAGGCTGACATTACTGATTGTAATGCTTTTCTGCGTATTTGTTTCCAGTTCGGAGATTGTTGTCAGCCTTGACAGCCAAGACAAGTCACTCGAAGTCAAATTGGATCTTTCCTCCACAAACGATGAGAGCCCGGCAGAGGACAACCAAACCTTTATCCATTCGAATATTGATGCAGTTGTGCCTTTCGTACTGTATGCATTTGATTTCATTTACCATTTTATTTATGAAATCATTGTCGCAGCGCTGCCCCAAACCAATTTCATATTAGGTACTGACCTCGAATACAATCAATTATTCAAAATACTTTTTGAACAGATTATTTCTGTCAATGCCCCCTGAGTAAGCCCCTGCTCACTACTTTCATTTGTTACCAAAATTGAATCATGGGTTCAAATGAAAAATTCTACAACTGAAATCAAATACAACATTTAATAGTTAATCAACAATCATGAAAAACAAAGGGATAATCGTTTTTTTTACGGTGGTCATTACAGCCCTATGTCTGTATTATTTATCATTTACATTGGTATCAAACAATGTACATGAGAAAGCCACTACTTATGCAACTGATGCCTCAGGCAACGTAGATTTTGACAAGAGACAAACCTACCTTGACTCTGTTTGGAGAGAGCCTGTATATAATTTTCTAGGCATCCCATTTACCTACCAAGAAGTAAAAAACACTGAACTGGGCTTAGGATTGGACCTTCAGGGTGGTATGCATGTTACATTGGAGGTATCTCCGGTGGAAATTGTAAAAGGACTAGCAGGAGGCAGCAAGGATCAGGTCTTCAACGAAGCCGTGGAAGAAGCAAAAGAGCGTTCTAAGACGGTTAATGATAAATTTGTAAACATTTTTTATCAAGCATGGCAAGAAAAAGCAGGCGACAAAGCCCTGAATACAATTTTTGCTACTGCAGCCAATAGAGGTAGAATTTCCTTAGAAACTTCCGATGCCGAAATTTTAAGCATCATTGATACTGAAGTAGAAAATGCCATCGACCGATCTTTCAATATCCTAAGAACTAGAATTGATCGCTTTGGAACTTCTCAGCCAAACATCCAAAGAATTCAGAACACAGGTAGAATTCAAATAGAACTTCCTGGTGTGGACAATGCAGAAAGAGTAAGAAACCTTCTTCAAGGTGTGGCCAAATTACAATTCTGGCAAGTCGCCGAAATCGATGAGTTTGGTGATGCCCTACAACAAGTAAATGCATTCCTTGTGGAGGAAGCCAAAAACCAAAAGGCATCAAGCCCCGCTGCGGAAACAACGACTTCTTCAGATACTACTGATTTGGAAAGCGACCTTGCCAAGCAACTGGCTGAAGGCGCCACAGATGCCGATTCATTAGGGACTGAAGCCTCTCCAATTTTTGCATTGTTGAAAGCAAATTATGGGCTTGTTTATGAATTAAGAGATACCATTGCCATCAACAGGGTTTTAAATAGAGAAGATGTAAAAGCCTTGTTACCAAGAGACGTGAAGTTTATGTGGTCTGTTAAGCCTCAGGTGCAAGACGGAATGGACTTACTGGAATTGCACGCCATCAAAGCCCCTCGTGGAACAGATCAAGCTCCTTTAGAAGGAGACGTTATTACAGATGCCAGACAATCATTGGATCAAACTTCAAGACCTGCTGTAAGTATGCAAATGAATGCTGAAGGAGCAAGGAGATGGAGAAAATTGACGGCTGAAAATATAGGTAAAAGAATTGCAGTTGTGTTAGATAATTATGTTTACACTGCACCTACAGTACAGGGAGAAATTCCTTCAGGACAATCTGAAATTACCGGGAATTTTACTATGGAAGAAGCCAAGGATTTGGCCAATATATTGAAATCCGGTACGTTGCCTGCTCCTACAAATATTGTGGAAGAAGCCATTGTAGGACCTACTTTGGGTGTTGAAGCTAGAAATCAAGGCATCAACTCAATGGTTGCAGGTCTTGTATTGGTAGTTTTATTTATGATCGCATATTATTCTAAAGGCGGTTTTGTTGCCATCGCAGCTTTATTGTTCAATATATTCTTTATTCTTGGTATCCTTGCTCAGTTAGGAGCAGCCTTAACCCTACCGGGTATTGCCGGTATTGTTCTTACCATTGGTATGTCCATTGATGCCAACGTGCTTATTTTCGAAAGAATTAAAGAAGAGCTGAAAAATGGGGCCGGCATTTTGCAGGCAATTAGCAGTGGTTATGACAAAGCATTCAGTGCAATTCTGGATTCAAACGTAACCACTTTCCTTACAGGTGCCATACTTTATGCATTGGGTCAAGGTCCGGTTAAAGGGTTTGCGATTGTATTGATGATAGGTATCGCCTCATCATTCTTCTCTGCTGTGTTTATCACCAGAGTGATTGTTTATTGGATGAGTAAAAAAGGCGAGAAGAGCAATATTTCTTTCGCTACGCCATTTGCTAAAAACTTATTCAGTGACCTTAACATAGACTTTTTAGGAAAGCGTAAGGTAGCTTATTTGATCTCTACAGGTATTATTGTAATTGGGATGATTCTGGCCTTAACCTCAGGTATCAAATTTGGTGTTGATTTCACAGGTGGTAGATATTATGTCGTTGAATTTAGCGAATCAGTTCCTGCTTCTGAATTAAAAGTAGGACTAGATAGTGAATTTGATGGTGCTGTAGAAGTCAAAACCTACGGTGCAAACAATGTACTAAAAGTAACCACTTCCTATTTGGTAAACGAAGACAATGATGAAGCCAACAGAGAAGTTGAAGACAAGGTTAGGAACGGAATAGCTGCAGTAACCGGATTTAGTTACCTGGAAGATGCCACCAAACTTTCCGGCAATGATTTCTCAATCACCGGGTCAAATAAAGTAGGTGCAACAGTGGCAGATGATATCAAAAACTCCTCTTTAGAGGCGATGTTCTTTTCCCTTATAGCCATTTTCCTTTATATCTTATTGAGGTTTAGAAAATGGCAATTCTCACTTGCTTCGATTATTGCTTTGATTCATGATACCTTTTTCGTTATTGCCGCATTCGCAATTGCAAGTGCTTTTGGGGCAACTTTCGAAATCGACCAAGTATTCATTGCCGCCGTGTTGACAGTAATTGGTTATTCGATAAATGATACTGTAATTGTGTTTGATAGGATAAGGGAGAATATTGCTAATCGAGGTACAAGTAAAATTGTCAAGATGTTCAATGATGCAATTAACCAAACCATGGCCAGAACCCTTATAACATCAGCAACTACATTAATTGTTGTACTTGTCTTGTTGATATTTGGTGGAGAAGTGTTAAGAGGATTTTCTTTCGCCTTGTTGATAGGTGTATTGGTAGGTACCTACTCTTCCATTTATATCGCCACTCCGGTGGTTGTAGATTTAATGAAAAAAGAGATTGAAAGTGAAAGTGAAGTTCCGGTGAAATAAGCCGAATACCCCACTTTTTTTACACAAAAGAGCCATTCTTTAAGTAGAATGGCTCTTTTTCTTTATAAATGCAGATTAAATACCCTGAACACGGTATTGATTGAAGTTTTAGTTATTGATACCTTGCATACATATCATGTTGTCTTATGCAAATGTCATTCTATTCCATCGCATTAATTCTTGGGATTCTATTTGCCACACTTTATTTGTTTTTGGGCTTCCATCCTAAAGAATATAGAAAGATAAACTTTCTGGTATTATTTATTCTATTTACAGAATTACTTTCCGTAATCATATGGTCCAATTCCAATAAAGGCGGTAATGAAAACCTCTTGTTATACAATCTGTTATATGTATATGTAAGGCCTACAGCCATGTTGGTGCTGTTTAGCCAGCTACCCTTCAGTTGTCAACTTCAAAAAACAGTATTCCCCACCATCCTGGGCTTCTTGCTAATAGGGGGGGTAATCAGCACCTTTCTCCAACCCTTAAACGGAGCCATACAATCATATAGCTACTTACTGGGGCATGCATTGGTGCTTGCCTACAGTGTGATATTTTTTAAAGACATATTGAAGCAAAGCAAGTTTAGAGACATCAATCTGTTGTCATTGCCTTATTTTTGGATGGCCTCCCTGATTTTATTTTCCTACGGAGAAAGATACATATTCTTTATTTTGACCTATTATTACCCTTCTATAGGTGATTATAGCATGGGGCATGTTTTTATATGGGTTCAATTCTTGGCGGGTTTAATGTACTTATCATTAGGGCTTTCCTTTTTCGCACCCAGGGTTTTCAATAGATACTATACCTAATAAATGGCGGCTTTTGAAAATATAGTTTTTAATTTATAACCTTTAAATGTAAATTTAAACTTTAATCAAAAAACGCATTGTATGTCCTATCTATTCACTTCGGAATCTGTCTCCGAAGGTCATCCAGATAAAATATCTGATCAAATATCAGATGCAATTATTGATAACTTTCTGGCTTTCGATCCAAATGCTAAAGTAGCCTGTGAAACCCTTGTTACCACAGGTCAGGTAATTCTTGCAGGAGAGGTCAATTCATCTACTTATCTAGATGTGCAAAAAATTGCCAGAGATGTCATCAACAGGGTGGGATACACTAAAAGTGAGTACATGTTTGATGGCAGCTCCTGTGGTGTTCTTTCCGCCATTCATGAGCAATCTCCTGATATTAACCAAGGTGTAGACAGGAGTGAACCTGAGGAACAAGGTGCAGGAGACCAAGGGATGATGTTTGGCTATGCGACCAAGGAAACCAGCAATTTTATCCCCCTGGGACTTGATTTATCTCATAGGTTATTGAAGGAACTGGCAGCATTGAGAAGAGAAAATGACCAAATCACTTATCTGCGTCCCGATTCTAAAGCTCAAGTGACCATCCAATACAGCGATGACAATACCCCGGAAAAAATTGTTGCCATTGTAGTATCCACACAACATGACGAATTTGATGAGGAGCAGGCCATGCTCGAGAAAATCAAAAAAGACATTGTAGAAATATTGATCCCGAGGGTAAAAGCTCAACTTCCGGAAAACATCCAAAATCTCTTTAATGATGACATCCTTTACCATATCAATCCTACAGGTAAATTTGTAATTGGAGGCCCTCATGGAGATACTGGACTAACAGGAAGAAAAATCATTGTAGATACTTACGGAGGAAAAGGAGCCCATGGAGGAGGTGCTTTTTCCGGCAAAGATCCTTCAAAAGTTGACAGATCTGCAGCCTATGCCACTCGACATATTGCAAAAAATTTGGTGGCCGCAGGCATTTCCGATGAAGTATTGGTACAAGTTTCTTATGCCATTGGCGTAGCCAAGCCTATGGGACTCTATGTCAACACCTATGGAACAGCCAATGTAGGTTTAACCGATGGGGAAATTGCCAAAAAAATAGAGAAATTATTCGATATGAGGCCTTATGCCATCGAGAACAGGCTGAAATTGAGAAACCCTATCTATGAAGAAACAGCAGCTTACGGACATATGGGAAGAGAAAATGAAGTGATAACCAAGACGTTTATAGCTCCTGATAAAGCTTCTATAACTTTAGATGTGGAACTATTTACTTGGGAAAAACTAGATTATATTGACCAAATTAAAAAAGAATTTGGTCTGTAAACCATTGTTTCAATAGGATTTAAAAAGGCAGCCTCACAGCTGCTTTTTTTTTGCCCCTTTATGCATAAATCCTCCCTTATTGGTGTATATCTTCAAAATTATTACCGTGCATCTAAGAGGATTTTTTTGTGATTGGTTTAATCTTTTCATCTCAAGAAAGTCATGCTTTTTGAATGCGCTGTCAAGGCATACCTAAGAAGTGTTAAAAAGTAACGAAGGGACCGAAAAGTAACAGAGGGACCGATTCAGCATAAATATCATAACAATAGAAAACCTATTGCCGATTTCAATTTGAATGGGTTGGCGGGATAATTGCTTTAATACAACCAAGGGTAGATAAAGCCTTACGTTGATTTATTGACCTCCTAAGTTTAATAGACAATGCACAACACAATTGCTATCAAATCATTCCGGCAAGGGATTAATTATAGTGTAATTAACTTAAATGCATTAATTGCGTAGATATTAAATGCGGTTAAAATGGTTAATTCTTTTCAAGCAATAGCTCAAAAAAAGCTTAGTACTATTGATAAAGTTATTCGTTGGTCAAGCTTTATACCTTCAAAACCACTAAGTTAACGAAGAATAAATCCTTGAACCCGGTGGACTGGCCTATTTTATTTAATACCAAAGCTATGAAAAACAATTCCCAAATATTTCTAGAGAGTAGTCTCCACCTCTTTACTTATTACAAAAACTTAGGGGAGAAGGCACTTCTACAAATACCGGACGACAAGCTTCATTGGCAATTCAACGAAGACAGTAATAGTGCCGCAACCATTGTGAAACATTTGTCCGGCAATATGGTATCCAGATGGACTGATTTTTTGAGTTCAGATGGTGAGAAATCTTGGCGCAACCGAGACGCCGAATTTGAAAATGACTTGCACTCTCGAGAAGAAATAATGGAAGCATGGAAACTTGGCTGGGACAGCCTTTTTCAAGCCATGGAAAAATGTGATGAAAATGATTTTGACAAGAAAGTATACATCAGAAATCAATCCCATCATTTAATAGAAGCCATCAATAGGCAACTTACCCATTATGCCACCCATATCGGCCAACTAATCTACCTTGCCAAAATGCTTCATCAAGGTACATGGAAAAGCCTCAGCATTCCCAAAGGAGCTTCTCGTTCATTCAATAAGGAAAAGTTTGATCAACCAAAAAACGATGGGAAGTTTACCAATGATTACTTACAATAAACCAAGATGTAAACATGTCAATCAATAAGGAGTACATAGACCAACAATATGAAGCCATTGCTGAAAAAGAGCTTCAAGCCTGGTTGGAAAAACAACATCAAAGCCCTTCCATTTTAAACCGGATGACCAGTGGGACCCAAAGATCTATCAATAAAATTATACCTGATAAAATTCATCAAGCAGTCACATACGCCATTGAAAAAATGGTAAAAGGAGTATTAATTGGCAATCAGTTTATTGCACCTAAACCATTACAGCAGGGTCCGCTAAGAATGAAGGAATATAAGGCCAGAAAAAGCATTAAAACCTATACAAGAACTGCCTCTGTAGAAGGAGCAATAACAGGAGCCGGAGGTATATTGATGGGGTTTGCCGATCTTCCTGCCTTTTTAGCAATTAAAATGAAAATGCTATTCAATATAGCAGCAGCTTTTGGTCATGACACCAAGGTTCTCAGAGAGAGATTGTTTGTACTTTATATCTTTAAGCTTAGCTTTTCTACTCAGAAAACACGAAACGAAACCATAAGTATCCTTGAAAATTGGTCCAGTTTCTCACCAACCTTACCGGACAATTTAGATGACTTTGATTGGAAACAATTTCAGTTGGAGTATAGAGACTTTATGGATCTTGCAAAGCTGGCTCAAATGATACCGGTAATTGGTGCAGGCATAGGTGCAATCGCGAATTTTAAGCTGAGTCAAATGCTGGGGAAAAATGCCATCCTAGCTTACCGCTTAAGGCACCTTCAAGAATTGAAAACAGTCTCCGGTAATCTTCCTATATCCAAATAATTTGTAATCGATTTTATGTATTTGGTTCGATGAGAATATTATTAGCTATTTCGGGCTTTGTTTTATTGTTTAAGATATATGCGTTTCCCTTTTTTTGCACTTTCTTTGGCCGCATCTAATATTTCCACCACCACTAAATTGTTTTCTATCGAGGATAAATCTTTAGCAGATACTTGGATTTCCCCTCGCACCACAGCTGCTAAATAAGCAAAAGGGTCATTAAAAGGATTGGTTCTTTTGGCCAAGGTCTCTACTTTTTCTTGATTCTGTCCTTCAGTTCTACTCAACAATCTAGTACTGTTTTTTGCCACCATATATCCAGTCTTTCCATATACCTCCATGTCCTTCCTGCTAAAGGGCCAGTTCCAAGAAGCCTGAATAACTCCTTGTGCGCTGGGATATTCCAATAAAATGGTTGCTTCATCATCCACCTTAGGATAAATATTAGGTTTGATCTGTTTTAACTCAGCGGTAACCGAAATGGGCTTAACCCCATCCATTAGCCAAGTCATCAAATTGGCTCCATAGCAACCAAAATCAATGACTGCTCCTCCACCATTTAATACCGGATCCGTAAGCCAATCTAAGAATTCTTGATTGACCCCAATTTCCATGGGCCCCTCATGGCCATCATTGACAATCACCCTTCTAACTGGACCTATCTCCTCTGCTTTCAGTCGCTTTTTCAGTTCATGATTACTTGCATACCAGGTAGTTTCATAATTGGTCAATAAATGAATCTGATGCTTTTTAGCCAATTCCGCCATCTCATTGGCATGTTCCATACTTACTGCCAATGGCTTCTCTACCATGACGTGTATTCCTCGGGGTGCACACGCCTGTACTACCGCTAAATGCTCATATATAGAACCAAATGCGGTGACAGCTTCAGGCTTAACCGCAGCAAATAGAGACTCCATATCCGGATAAAGCAACTGCTTGTCTATGCCATATTGCGCCATAAGGCGATGGGCCAAATCGTCGTTAGGTTCCACAATTCCTACGATCTCTACATCCCCAACATCTTCCCTACCAAGGATCCAGTGTACATGGGAATGGGTAAGGCCCACCACAGCAATTTTCACAGCTGACTGAGCAAATAGAAGTTGAAAAGGTACCACCATTAGTGCGGCAAAAAATGTAAGGATAGATGTTTTCATGGCTATTTATTTTTAAATGAGTCAATCAAATTGTGGAAAAAACCATCCGAATTGCGTTTTCTTTTCATCCTGGTCTTCTGTCTCCTTTTCTTATTTTGTTTATTCCCCTTCACCAAGACAGATCTCACAGAAATCCCTACTTGCCCACTATACCATGGCTGCCTTCCAACTATATTGACATTTGGTTTATAATCTACAGAGAAATTTACCCCTAACAAAGTTAGCTCTACACCAGCAATAAAATCCACACCCAAGGTATTATTGCCATAGGTTCGTATAATTTGCATGTTTTCGCTTACTTTTTCCCGGCTTTCTTCTCTTCCTACGGAGGCTCCGGCCCCGTAATAATAGTTTAGCCGCTTGGACAGCAGAGGGCGGTGCCTTTCCAGTAAAGCATGAATGGTGGTATTGTAACTAAAATCTGACTGGACAATTCCCTCCAAGGTCACTCCTTTCTTGAGCCGCTGCTGAACGGTAAAACCCAGCATCCTTCCTTGATCATTGTTTCCTAACCTTAAGCCTGCACTGGTTCCGTAACTCTGCCCGTAAGTCAAGCCATAGCATCCCAACAATAATAAGGTAAGTACCGCTGTTAAAGTGTATTTTAGCATCGCTATAAATTAAATATCAGGAATATATACCAAAAAGCCCGCCATAATTCTAAAATAATCAAGAAATTTTCCCGCCCCTGTTCATTTAAGGGAATAAGTTATGGAAACCAAAACACACGAATTTTTAAGCCTACTATTTTACCATGCATTTTCTTTTCTTATAGATTCAAGGCTTTCCAACCTTAAAACATTAAATCTCCTAAGTTTTTAATCAAAAACCTTTCGAATAAGTAGGATTTTCAGCCTTGTCTTGTGATAATGTATCAATAAATAATTAAATTTAAGTTTAACAATGGAGCCTGAGTTATGAAATCAATTCTTTTAATTATTTGTTTTGCCATTTGTACTACGGTTTTTTCACAGGAACTGGAGGGTTCTTGGATTTTAACCCATCAAAATGGTGTTGCCATTACCGACCACGAGTATATTAAAATATACCAAGATGGCTATTTTGCTTTTGGAGCAAAAGAGGTAAAAGGGAATAAATTTCTTTATGCCGGAGGAGGTGAATATAATTTAGAAGGAAATGTCTATGAGGAGCACCTTGATTTTTTGACACTAGACCCTGAACAAATAGGAACTACTAATAAATATACATTAGATTTTGCCAATGATCGACTGGTTATTTCCACTAAAATTAAAGGAGAAGACCTTATAGAAATATGGGAAAGACTATCTCAGGAGGAAGACGACCTCACAAGGAATTGGGTAATTACCGGAAGAAAGCGTGGAGATAAAATATCTGAAATGACTCCCGGGGCAAGAAGAACGGTTAAGATTTTGAGTGGAGGTAGATTTCAGTGGATTGCTTTTAACTCTGAGACAAAAGCATTTAGTGGCACCGGTGGAGGAGAATATGAAGCAAAGGATGGGAAATACATTGAAAAAATCACCTTTTTCTCTAAAGATGATAGTCGAGTAGGGGCGCAGTTGGAGTTCGATTACGAAGTAATTGATGGCAAATGGCACCACAGTGGCTTGAGTTCAAAGGGTGATCCTATTTATGAAATTTGGTCTCCTTATGAAAATGCCTATAAAAAGAAAGGCAATTAAGGCTTGAAATAATAGTTAAGGTTTTGTGATAGGATTGATTCCTTTGATAACTTTAAACCATCTTTAATAGTTGAACATTAAAGCTTACTACTCATTGTATCAATTTCCACTTGTATTTTCAAGCCAAGCAAAAGGCAAGGTCCCATCTGACCACTTTTCAAAAAATCGTGTATAATCTGTTCCAAATATCATTGAACCAAGAAGTAGGTCTAAGTCTCCATCACCATCCATATCTCCGGCATCCATTGCCATCCATCTACCATCCGCACTACCTGAAAAGGTAAAGGCATCAAAATTCATGTCTCCTTTATTTTCAAGGTAAACAAAACTCTCTTCCGGACTATTTTCGTAATCCGGAAAAAAACTTATTGCAGCGATATCAATATCCCCATCATTGTCAAAATCTGAAGGTATGGCTTTGTATGCACCATTAAGGGGATAGAAAAAGGATTCTTTAAAATGGTTTGTTCCATCATTGATATAAACCCTAATCCCATGATAGGGTTTGGCTATGGGATCATAATCTGCGTTATCACCTGCGGTATAGATAATGTCCTCAAACCCATCTCCGTTAAAATCATATAAATCAAAAAAACTGGAACCATAAGTTGGTGGAAACCTTAATACCGGTTCTTCAGCAAATTTGCCATTCCCTTGGTTATGGAAAATATAAATCCCCTCGTCTCCCTGACCAAATAGTGCGATGATGTCTTTTAATCCATTGTTGTTAAGATCCCGAATATAGGCTTTGGTAGCTCCCGGTTTATTCCTTACCATGATTTTTTGGAATTTACCGGAAGGACCTTGCTTCCACCAACCCAGGCTTCCTGTATTTTTTCCGTATTCAGCAATGACCATATCTTCCAATCCATCCCCATCAAGATCTCCCATGTCCATGTGAACGGGTCTTTGTAAATCTTTGGCAACAATTTTTGTCACCTCTCCGGATGCATTTGGTAAGCGCATGACAAAACCTAAGTCCATGTCTGTAGGGTTAAAGGTACCTATTACCAAAGCATATGAATAAGCTTTTCCCTCATGCACCCAAACTGTTCCTTCCGGACTAGAAGCTGTTTTCTGTACTTTAAACTCATTGTTCATGAGGGAAAAGGAAGACCTACCGGCATCACTAATGTACCAGCGATCAGGGCCTATTATTTTCACCATTAAGTGCATGGGATTCTTTGTTTTATAAGCCGGGCTATGAAGCTTGAAATTTTTTAAACCGGTCTTAATTTCTTTCCCTTGAGGTTCAGGTAGTTTTTCAGGAGCTGTATCCAAATAATAGGATTTGATTTTATCAAAGATTAAAGGATCAATGGTAGGAGATTTTGGAAACACATTGCTCCTTTCAACAATTTCCCCGGCCCTTCCTCCTTCTAGGAGGTCTTCTCTGCTACTGTCTGATTCATAGATACCAAAAAAATGGCCCATCCGTGGAAGAATTGTTTGCCAAGTAGTTTTATCCAATTGATCCGGCTCAGGATATAAGTGACATCCGGTACAATAAGTTTTCGCAAGCATTTCTGCTGGCTTTTCCAGGGGATCTTGTAAAGTTTCTTTTTTTAATTCTGGCTTTGGTTGGGTACTATCCTCCTTATTGGTTTTCTGATCACTCGGATTACATGCTTGTGCCAAAAAGATCAAATTTAAGGCAAAAAAATACAGGGCTATCCTCATAAATTCAAGGGTTTGGATCTAGTAGACGATGAATCATCAAAGATAACCAAGGACTGTTAATTCAAGGCAATAAATTCAATATTAAATCCATTTGCAAACACAACCAAAGCATTACCAATGGGATGGGTTAATTGGCTTGCTTGTTCAGTTGCTCACCCGGCATTAAACAATGGAGAATGGCTGTCTCTAGTTTTTCAAGATCAAAAGGCTTGATCAATACGTAATCCATTTGAGAGGATTTCGTCCTTGCCATATCGGAAAGATCTGCAGTTACTGCCAAAATAGGAATATTTTTACGTAATTCTCCGCATTCTCCTCCCCTGATTGCTTTGGCCGTTTGATAACCATTCAATACCGGCATCTGAAGATCCATGATCACTAAATCATAAAATGAATGCTTTAATTTTTCTAGTGCTTGCTCACCGTCCATAACCATTTCTATGGAAATATGATCCCAATTTTTAAACATTGACTTCATTACCATTCGAATGATAGGGTCATCGTCCACGATTAAAAATCGCTTGCCCTCAAGCTTGAAACTAGGGTTGTTGGTTTTGCTGTTGTTCATTGATAAAAAGTAAGCTTTCTGCTTATTGAAGGCATAATAGTAGAAAAATATTATTTATTTTCAAAATATTTACTTTAAACAGCAAATTAATAGAATTAAAATTCATTTTTCCGCTTATTATTATTTTAAATTAATTATTTACCAAAGTAAAACTAAATAGTATTAATAAAAAGTTCAATCATTTCATTTTTAAATTAAGAAAAATTGATTTTTTATATTTAAACTAATATCTCTACAATTAATTCTATTTGAGATTGGCTTAAATACAAATGAAGATTTGCCATATTTAATCTACGCTAATTTCGTAGAAATATTATATTTCCGTAGTTAAACTAATTTTTATTTATTACATTCACCTTATGGAAGCTTTGACAAACAACGAAGAGCAGGTGATGCGCATTATATGGAAACTAGAAAAAGCCCTGGTAAGGGCTGTATTGAATGAATTTCCCGAGCCCAGACCTCCTTATACAACATTGGCCTCAATCATCCGGCAATTAGAAAACAAAGGCTATTTGGACCACAAAACTTATGGAAATACACATGAGTATTTTCCTGTTATAAGCAAGAAAGCCTATCAACACAGGAGTTTTAATCAATTAGTAAAGAACTATTTTGATGGCTCTGCTAAAAAGGTTTTGTCTTTTATGGTGAAAGAAGAAAAGCTGACTGAAAAGGACATTCAAGAACTGGAAAAAATTGTTGAGAATTTTAAAAATAAAAAATCATGAGCAGCCTCATCAATTATTTATGGGAAGGGATTATTTGTTTGACCATACCTTGGCTTTTATACAAAGCTTTATTTGAAAAAACTACCTTTTTTGCTTGGAATAGGACTTTTCTATTATCTGCACTTATTTTGGCACTGCTTTTCCCTGCTTTGAATTTAGAAGGCTTGTACATCTTCAATTTTAATCGTGAAACTTACCAGTTTATATTGCCCACATTTGAATATGATGGTACAAATCAGCCTTTAAACTCCCTAACACCAATACCCATAACCAGTTTCTTAGCGGGAGCCTATTTAATTGGTATGCTTTTTTCAATAATCAAATTTTTAATTAGAATTTTCTCCTTAATCAGCTCTATAAAAAAAGCCAAAATTTCCTATAAAGGAGAGTACACCTTGTTAGAGCATGCCTCTTTTGAGCCTTCTTCCTTTTTTCACTTGATCTTTTTGCCTGAAGGTTCATTTAAGTTAAACGACAAAGTCGATTGCATAATTTCCCATGAAGCAATGCATGCAAATTACAATCACAGCCTAGACAAATTACTGTTACAATTGGTGAAAATTATATTTTGGTTTTATCCCATTTGCCATTTATACGAGAAAGACTTAGAAGTGGTCCATGAGTATCAAGTGGACGAAAGAATGAAAGATATCTATCCACTTAAAGAGTATGCCTTATTGCTAATTCATTTAGGAAAACCCAAAATGATGAATCAGCTAGCGCATAATTTTAATAAATTTCAAATCAAAAAAAGAATTACCATGATGACAAAGCCCAAATCAAAAAGAATCGCCAAATGGCTTTATGCTTTAGCCTTACCTATATTTATCGGTCTTTTTGGCTTAATTTCATGCGATCAAAAGGATGAAATCGTGGATGTAGAAAAGCCACAAGCAGAAACAAAAACTGAAGGAGCAATTTCAAATGAGATTTTTGAAACTGCTGAAGACATGCCTGTCCCTTTTGATGGTATGCAAGGCTGGAATGAATATTTAAGCCAAAACCTTAAATATCCTCAATCTTCCAAAGATCAAAACATAGAAGGAACGGTTTACTTGCAATTCATAATAAACAAAGAAGGGGAATTAATAAATCCATCCGTTATTAGAGGTGTGGATCCGGATCTGGATGCAGAAGCACTTAGGGTAATAAAAAATTCTCCTAAATGGACTGCCGGTAAACAAGGTGGAAGGGATGTGAATGTCAAAATGCAAATACCAATAAGGTTTAAACTTAATAAACAATTATTAGATTAATTGTTAAACTTCCCGGTCACGAGTAAAAATTACCCGCGGCCGGGACTTTGGGTTTAAATGCTTCCAATGCTATTCTTTAACAAAATCTACTACTGCGTTAATAACTTCAGGCGAACGTAATCGATGTCCTAGACCGGTTGTCGTCATTAACTCCGACTGTGGCCAATGCTGGTGAAGCAGCCGAGCGTTACTAAAATCTGTCAATCCATCTTTTTGGTCATGAATAATAAGCCCTGGAATGGTTAAGTCTTTAACCAAATTAGGCAAGTTAACGGTGTTTAAATCTTCTTGTATAAAAGCTTCAAATTCGGTGGTAATATTATTTACTGAATGTGGCTTAAGTTTTAAAACCTGCCTATAATAACCTATAAACTCAATGGCACTTCCAGGAGTTGACAAAACAATCAGTTTCTTTACTGGTGGAAGCTTAAACTTTGCAAAGGCATAAAAAAAAGAAAAGCTCCCAATAGAATGGGATACCACCGCATCCAACTCACCTATATCTCGCAATAATTGATCAATTAAAGCCGCATTTTCCGGAACGGTAAACCGTTTACCTTGACTCTGGCCATGTGCAGGTGCATCAAAAGCCAATATGGTATATTCATCGTTCTCTAACAGCATATCAATATACTCTTTCCATCTATAAGAAAAGCTTTGCCAACCATGTATAAACAAAATTTTCTTTGGCCCATTTCCCCATTTATATTGACGTATCTTATTCCCTTTAAATACAATATCTGACTCAGTGGCTGTTCGAAGAAAGTCAAATTGCTTTTTACTTATCTTGGTACGAACAGGAGAACAAAAGTATTTGAATCCCATCTTTCCTCCTTGCGAAGGTGCAATACTATTCAGGGCATTTAGGAAGAGTCCTAAAAACCTGTAGAAAAATCCACTTTTCATTGTAAAATTTAGAATTATAGGTGATCTGTTATTCGGGTTGTATAAAAAGAAATGCTGTTACCCTCTTGACAAAAGTAGAATATAATTTCTAATTTCTTAACAAAACTAAAAATAAATAAGGAATTTTTTATTAATTCAAACTATTAACTAACATTTTTTTAATTAACCGAAAACACATCCACAACTTTAATCCTTCTGATAAGCGGAATACATAATAAGCTAATTACTATAGCAATAAACCCTATGTACTCAAAATTTAGTAGTTTTCCATCGGTGCCTTCTACCAAAATAAGCCCTCCCAAAAAAGAAGCCAGGCCGGAACTTAATTGTTGAACAGCTGAATTGAAACTCAGAAAGCTTCCTCGGTTTTCAGCCTTGGCGGTACCTGTGATCAGTGCTGCAGCAGGAACCATCCTTCCGTTTGAAGTTACAAAAAACAAAGTCGAAACCATCAAAGCTATTAGAATAGGTGTGGTGCCTAGATGTGTAATTATAGCAATTGGAATAACATTTAAACTCATGAATAGGGTAAATATTGGAACTTTACCATATTTGTCCGTTAGCCTGCCTACCCATGGAGAAGTAAAAACTGTAAAAAAGCCACCAGCCATGTAAATATAAGTCAATTGGATTTCCGAAAAACCAACATTGGCAACCATAAATGGACTCAAAAAAGGAATTACCATAAACTGCCCTAACATCATCATCACCGTTAAGGAAATGGCCCGCATCTGGTTACCATTATTGGTTACTCTCCGAATCACTTCCATCGGACTTGGCTTGCTATTTCCCCTACTTGTGGGAACAGTAACAGCGGGAACAAACTTATAAATAAGTACAAGGATAACCATGGCAAGAATCGCCAAAAAGAAAAATGGAGCGTGCCAATTGGACATGCTGGCGATAAAAAGGCCAAAAGGAACACCTACGACGGATGCAACGGAGAAAGCGGCCATTACTAGTCCCATAGCCCTACCTCTTCTTTGATCAGGTATGGCATCTCCTATAATTGCGAAAATTAATGCTGAAGTAAGCCCTCCAAATAGTCCTGAAAGAATTCTTGAGAATAATAAAAAAGGATAATTTGGGGACAAAGCACAAGCCAAAGTCCCCAGCAAAAAGCCTAAAAAGACCCAGATCAGAATACTTCTTCGATCATACTTGTCTAGTATAAATGCACCAAAAAAACTACTTATTCCAGCACTAAAGGTGTATGAAGATACCAGTAAACCAAATTCTTGTGGAGAAATATTAAAAATTCGCATCAACTGTGGACCCAAAGGCATCAAGATCATAAAGTCCACTATATGTGTAAAATTGATGGCCGCTAAAGTCCAAAGTAGAAGTCTCTCCTTTTGCATTATTTATAAATTTATTTCTTTTAAACCTTTCTCTCCTACTAAAAGTTCTTCTAATTTCACCTAACAAATCAAAGCTTGACAAGGTTAATGATTAGCTGATAAACCGCCCGTATTCCAACAAAATTTCAGACTTTATTCATTTTATGATTAGGTTCAAGAAATCCCCTTAAGCCATTTTTTTTACCCTATAATTTTGACACCAAAATTTGCGATTGATTAAAAATTGATGTAAGGTACTCCCAATTCAATAAATCTGCCTACCTTTACAGACTTTATCAACTCCTATTTACAATTGGGTTAAACCCTCTTGTTTTGAATTCAAGTAATTCAGGTGAATTGATAGCCTGGTTTTCTTGTTTTTTTAGATTGTCTATTGAATTTCCACGTTGAATCATTTTAGCGAAAGCCCATTGAGGAAAGCTAATAGAATTTAAAATGAACAAGTCATAAAGATAACCTTCATAAGCTATTTCGGGTTATAACTCCCTCAATTTTAATTTTAGCGATTGATAACCCAATCCTACTTGTATAGGTTGATATAGGCCATATGGGCCAAAAATTATTTTGCACTCAAATAGATATAAAGTGTAGTGCAAAGCACAGGCATACTATGCCGCATAAATAAAGAAGCATGACATTCGAACAATTAGATCTTATAACTCCAATCCTGAAAGCACTTCAGGAAAGAAATTACAAAGAACCAACTGCCATTCAGGCACAGGCTATTCCTAAAATACTGGCGAAAAGAGACATTCTAGGCAGTGCCCAAACAGGTACAGGAAAAACTGCAGCCTTCTCCCTTCCTATTATACAACTACTCCATACTGAAAAAAATAACCACAAAGGGAAATTGGCAATCAAATCCTTGATAGTAACTCCAACTAGAGAGCTGGCTATTCAAATAGATGAAAACCTTGCCTACTATGGGAAATACACCAAGTTAAAACATGCTGTAATATTTGGCGGTGTAAAGCAAGGCGCACAAGTAAATGAACTTCGAAGGGGTGTAGATATTTTGGTGGCAACTCCAGGAAGACTGTTAGACCTCATCAATCAAGGCTTTATTAAATTGGATCAAATCAAAATTTTTGTTCTTGATGAAGCGGATCGAATGCTAGACATGGGATTCATTAATGACATCAAAAAGCTATTGAAGTTATTGCCAAGTAAGCGTCAATCTCTATTTTTCTCAGCCACCATGCCGGATAATATTGTTTCTCTGGCAGGAAAAATCCTCACTGATCCGGTAAAAATCGAAGTTAACCCGGTTTCTTCTGCCGCTGAAACGGTCAAACAAAAGGTTTATTACACCAATAAAAGTTCTAAAAAAGACTTGTTGTTCCATATATTGGAAAACAAGGAGATCGACCAAGTTTTACTTTTCTCCAGAACTAAACATGGTGCCGACAAGATTACCCGTAACCTGAAAAGCAAAAACATTCAGGCCGCAGCAATCCATGGCAATAAAGCTCAAAATCACCGACAAAAAGTCTTGACACAGTTTAAAGAAGGTGCAATTCGTGTTTTGGTGGCCACAGACATAGCCGCTCGAGGGATAGACATTGACAAATTACAATATGTAATCAACTATGATGTTCCCGAGGACCCCGAAACCTACGTACACAGGATAGGTAGGTCAGGACGGGCCGGGGAATCAGGTACAGCTATCTCACTCTGTGAACCTGAGGAAAATGCATATGTCAAATTAATTGAAAAGTTGATCAGTCAAAAAATCTCTGTGGTGGACAAAAACCCCTTTCCACAGACGGATAAACCAATGACAGCCTTGGAAAAGAAAGAATTTAACAAGGAAAAACAACGTAAAAAGCAAGCTTTCTTTGCCAACAGAAAAAGATCAAGGTAGGCCCTAAAACAAAATCCAATCTACGGTCCGGATCGGAAAGTGGATTGGGTTCTAATTTTTTAACAAGACCGAAAGGGTTACAAATAGATAACAGCTATTCTTTAAAAAAGTCTTCGGGACGACCATCATAACTAAAGCCCCCATTTTCTAATACCAATACCCTTTGGGCCATGCGGGAAATCTCTGAAGCATCATGACTTACCAGAAGTGTGGTCAATCCGTATTCTTGGTGAAATTTGACAATGTATTCCTGCAAATTTTTCCGCATTTTCATGTCAAGTGCAGATAACGGTTCATCTAAAAGCAAGACCTTTGGTTTCCTCACCATGGCCCTAGCTAAAGCAATCCTCTGTTTCTGCCCTCCTGACAATTTCACTGTACTTTGATCAGCAAATTGTTCCATTCCTATACTTTTCAATAAGTCCATAACAAAACCTTTGTCCTGCCCTTTTCCCAATGCAAAGACAAGATTTTCAAATACTGTCATGTTAGGGAATATGGAATACTCTTGAAAAATCATCCCAATATTTCGCTTTTCCGCTTTCAAAAATATCTTTTCTCTGGTGTTGACCCATGTTTCTTGTTCTACGGTCAACAGCCCCTCGTCTGGTCGCATCAAACCCGCAATCATACGCAAAACACTGGATTTACCTACTCCTGATGGTCCATATAAACCTACTAACTCACCCTTTTGAATGTGGCAAGAAAGATCTAGGCCAATTTTACCTTCCGCTCCGATCAGGGATTTCTTTAAGGATAGCTCAATCATAAGAGAGCATTCTGTTTTTTCGGTGATTGATTAAATAAGTCATCAAAAGCACCGAAAATGAAAAGGCAATTAATAGTACACTGTATTGATTGGCCATTTCATAGTTCATTCCCTCCACTTCATTGTAAATGGCCACAGAAATGACCCTTGTTTCTTCAGGGATATTTCCTCCCACCATCAACACCACCCCAAACTCACCAATCGTATGGGCAAATGTGAGGACCCCTGCTGTGATTAAAGCATTCTTCATATTGGGCAAAAGTATATGAAACAAGGTTTGCCATGAACTTTTACCCATCGTTTTGGCTGCATCAAGCCAAGCATTGGGAATACCTGAAAATCCAGACCGAAGCGGTTGAACCATAAATGGAAGACTGTAAATAACCGAAGCCAAAACCAAACCGTGAAAGGTAAAAACCAAACGCAGATCGAAATAATTTTCTAGAAATTGCCCCAATTTATTCTCTGGGCTAAAAGCCAATAAGAGATAAAAGCCTAAAACCGTAGGTGGCAAAACCAATGGCATACTTACCAAGGCTTCAACAACATATTTAACCTTGTATTTACTGTAAGCCAACCAATATGCCAAAGGAATCCCCAACAGAAATAACAGGCCGGTAGTTAAAGTGGCTAACTTTAAGGTCAATATAAAAGGTTCAAAATCCATTATTCTATTTCTTGAATAAAGCCATAAGTTTTGAAAATTTTATCTGCAACAGGAGTTTTTAGAAAATCGAAAAACAAAGTAGCATCAGTATTTCCTTTGCCAAAATCCGTAATAATGGCTCCTTGAAGTAATGGATTATGGCTTTTTGCAGGCAAAAGATAATAGCCCTTACCATATTTTTTCATGGTAGGAGAAAGGGCTAGAGAAAGTGCAATTATTCCAACATCTGCTGCACCTGTAGACAAAAATTGAGCTGTTTGAGATATATTTTCGCCCAATACAATTTTTGAACGGATGGTATCATATAATTTATAATACTCCAAACTCTCCTTCGCCCGCATCCCATAAGGAGCATGGTTGGGATTAGCAATTGCTATTTTTTTTAGGTCCAATTGACTAAGTCCTTCCAATGTGGCTGCATCACAATCAAACTTTCTGCTCCACAGCACCAATCTTCCTTCTCCATAAATATGAAGTTCAGAGCCTGACATTTCCTTTTCAATTAACATTTTGGGATATTCCACATCTGCAGACATATACAAATGAAAGGGAGCCTTGTTAGAGAGCTGTTCATATAGTTTGCCGGATGAGCCATATATCGGCACCACCCTTTTTCCAGTGCCTTGAGTATAGGCTTCAATAATATCGTCCAAAGCAAATTTTAAGTCTGATGCAGCTGCTACACGGATAGGTTCTTGCGCATTTAGAGAATGAAATCCTATAAAAAATAGCAGTGTGGTTATTGCAAAGTAAGGGTAGATACTTTTCATTGTACTGATTTAGCAACTCCGTTAAAGGTAGGGTTGGGCTTAGTTTTTATTCATTTAAAGATAGATTGATTGCCCTTATTTTCCAATCCAAGCCTATCTTTTCCTAATATTTCCGCATTCCATTAAATGGAATGATCAAAGGTAAGAATTTAAACACAAAGGCAACCTAGAAGGAAATCACGAGGTGAAGCTTTTCCCACATCTCATCATGAAATGATATGGGCACCAAAGCATCATTAGGAGCCTCTCCCATTCTAACCACAACAAGGTTTTGCTCAGGCACAATCTCTACGAACTGACCATTTTTACCCATTCCGGCAATTAAATCATCCGGAGCATAAACAGATAAATCCCTATTAAAAGATGTTGGCAAACCCGGAAAAATAATCTTACTCTTGCCATTTAACCACCATAAATACCCATATGAAGGATTTAGTTCTTGGGAGCTATTGACCATTTGCTCATAATAACCCTCAGTATAAACTGCTTGATTAGCTTCCCAAATGCCTTTATTCAATGTTAGCAAGCCAAATCGTGCCATGTCCCTAGCTGTACTCCAATAAACATTGTTATACCCTAAGGGTACCCATCTTCCATCCATCCCGGTGATCGCTTCTATTTTCTGATCAGTAAAAGTATTGTAGTCGATACCCGAAGCCTTGTTTACCACTTTTTCCAATAAAGTATAGGCAGCATTGTGGTAGTACCATTGAGTGCCGGCATCTTTCCCATATTCCAAACAAGATGGCGCTGTACAATCCAAATCTGAGACCTGATAATTCAAACCGGTACTCATGGTCAACTGATGCTTAATGGTAATTAAATCTTCCTTTTCCGGACTAAAGGAGGTCCAGCCGGTCCCAAGGTAATCCGAGGTTCTATCTCCAATTGACAGGAATCCTTCTTTTTCTGCTGCACCAATCAGGGTAGCAGTCAAGGTCTTCCCGGCAGATGCCCAATACCACATACTACTTGCCTCAAAGACTCCCGTGTTTAAAAAATTGTTTCCCCAATATTTCTCGACAACTATTTTACCATCTTTTAAAATAATAAATGCTCTGGTTTGGTTCTCTTCCAAATAAGTATACAAATTCTCTAATGCCTCTTGGCTCCATCCCAAAGTATTCGGTGCTGTGGATTGCCATTCGTCAGTATGACTAGGTGGAAAATACAATTCATTTTCTACCTCAGGTAGCATGTCCTTTTCCTCACAAGAAAAAATTAAAACCGACACCAAACCAAGTAATAAAATATATTGCTTTTTCATCTGAGTTTCACAAGTTTTATAGCGTCAATGGCTTATCTGCCTACAAATTCATACATCTTTTTAACCTTTTTAAGGTTCATTTCTGCACCTATTTCAAAAAAGTATTTTAATTGCCATTTTTGACTTTTCGTTGCTTGGGAATTTAAAGAGGTCTCCCAATTCGGGTAAACACGAAATGCCCTTTTCCCTTCCTTTTCATGGGTACTTAGCAGGCCAAATTTAGCCAATACTTCTTTGGGGAAAACAAACTGACCTGAACGGTCCCCTGAAAAAACATTAATTATTAAAACTTCAAATGGGTCTGAAACTGTGAATGGGGCTATTGGTCCGGCATTTTCTCTTTTCCAAATGGTCACAAACTGCCCGCATTTTTTCGGAGTAATTTTAGCCTGTCTGCAAATCACTGCTTTTCCATTCAATTTAAATTGACAGGCATGGTAGGCCTTAGACTCCCGTTCCCATTTAAATTCACTAATATCAATCCCGCACTGATCATATACATCTTGATTTATCAGCCTTAAGGTTTTATTCATCCAGTTTACTTGAAAATTCTGCCCAAATTATTCTACAGTAAATCTAACGATAACTTCGTTATCTAATATTACATTGGTGGACCAAATAAATTCAGCATCATCAATAGGGTCATCAAAAATGGAAGTGAAATTGGTATAAGCAGGTTTGTTATTTACACCAATTTCTGTGTTAGTATAGGGAGTTGCATTTGGCCAACTACTGTCATCGAAGTTCTCCTCCTGCCAATTGGCAGGAATGTCCCAATGCAATGCATAAAAGGAAGTACCATCATTAGCTCCATCGGTATTACAATTATAACTTAACCTTTGAGTCCCGTTTTCTGTGGTACAGGAAAGATCCTTTATCGGTGAAGTATAAAAGGTCTGGGCTTTCCAGTCAGCGCCTGTGGTGGCTACAATTTCATTCGCCTGATTTTTAAAAACGGCTACCATGCCACCATCACCCGGATAAAAGGATGCTCCTTGGTTACTCTCGGAACCTAAACCACTGTTTTCTTCCCAATCAACCAACTTCATGGCTATGGTAAAAGGATAACTGACCCTAAATCGGAGAATACTGGAATTAAATGGGGTAAATGGAACCATGTCTTTCCCAACAGGAACTCCGTTGATGTACATTTCAAAATAATTGTCTGAAAAAACAAATGCTGTAATCAATTCTCCATTTGGGTCCACCTCGATAATATGTTCATCCTTTAATGCCAACACTGCCTCTGTATCAGTATTAAAAGTTAGACCTGAACATGGGTTGTACAAGTCTGAGGCGAATGGAAAATTACTATCATTAAAATTAACCTGGGCCGGCACTGTCCAAGTGCTTCCATCCAATGCAGTAGAAATACCTAAAGGTGCCTCTCTCCCATTGGAACATTCAAAGAGGTTATTTATAGTAGCAGTAGCAAAGCCTTGAGATATGGAAGCTGTACCGCTGTAATCTGAAATAGAGGGTATATCTTCATCCATGCCGGTATTACACCCAGTTTGGAAGAAAGATATTGAGACTATGACTAAGACAAATTTGTGAAAACTTTTCATCATCGAAGGATTTAATCAACAAGAAATAAATGAAACCAAATAGAGCTGATTAATTAGACGAAAAAAATCCTCAAATCCTTCGTTACCAATAACTGTTTAGTCATTAACTTTTTAATGCAGGACTGCTTTATTGGTAGATAACAATTACTTCAAAACACTTATAACTACCTCCAAATCCCCATCTATATTCTGTGGAATTGGTAAGCCTAAAACCTCACACATCAGGGGAAAAACATGAACAATGCCCATAGGAGGTAGGGTGAAGGCTGTCTTAAAAGCAGGTCCCTTGGCATAAAAAATGCCATGCATTTCCTTGTGCTTTGGGTCAAAACCATGCACTCCAATTGCTTTAATATTATTTTTCACCAATAATTCTTTCTTTTTTCCTTGTAAAAAATAGTAGGTATAGTCCGGAATTAATTGAATTGCTCCCCAGTCAATACTTTTTGGTCTATTTACAAAACCGGGAATATCTTCTATAGTATGCACTTCAAAATGATCCCTTTTTTGCTTGAGAGAAAGAACCAATGCTTCGGTATTGACTCCTTGATGTGGATAGATGTTTACAATTGCTCCATTGTTTACAGTATGGTACAAACTGTCATTCAAAATGGATTCAATAGGGATTATATTGGAAGCAGGAAGGTCTACCATGCCATGGTCAGAAACAATTACAATATTTACAGGAAGGCCTGTGTCGGCTACCCCTTTAAACAATTGCCCTAAATGGCGGTCTAATTCAAAAAGGGCTTCTTTTATTTTCTGTTCATTCCCCGGGCCATAATCATGTCCTGCTTTGTCCATGTCTGCAAAATACATGGTAATTAAATGTGGCCTTTCATTTTCCGGCATTTTAAGCCAGTTTATGACCTGTGTGACCCTTACCTCCTTGTTTATTTTAGAATCATAGGTATGATAGTAGGTTGGGTGCATTCCTTGTATGTCTGCTTCAGAACCTACAAAGAAATAGCTGGCCGTGACCATATTGGCTTTATTGGCTTCCAGCCAAATTGGAGATCCTTTATAAAACTTGCCATCAGTGGCAGTGTTTATATTTTTATAATCATACAGTTTTTCTTGTTCATGACTATAAAACGAGTTTGCCAAGATCCCATGTTTGTCAGGATACATTCCGGTAACTATGGAATAATGGTTTGGAAAGGTTTTGGTCGGATAAGCAGGAATTAAAGCTTCAGAACGCACACCTTCTTTGACAAAATGGCTTAGGTTAGGAGGCTGGTATTTTTCCAAATAATCCCACCGAAATCCATCTAATGATATCAATAACAAATATGGTTTTTTCTGAGAGGCTTTTGAATTGACAATGGTGGACGTTTGCAGGGAATTATGTGCTTTCCGGTTACAAGAAAAGAAACTAACCGTGCCTATCATCAATATCAGTAAGCCACCAACAACTTCTTTTTTCATAGATGTAAAATGTTGTTTGTGATTTTAGACAAATGTATGGAGATTTTAGTTTTATATAACCCGGCAGCAATTATTCATTTTTAATCTTTAACTTTTTTAAAGATATATCCCGAAGGGCTTCTGGTATAGGCTATGCCTCGTCTTTTGGTAATTATATCCTCCCGTATTGGTAATACTCCGTTCTTTGGGATCATGTAATCTTCCAAATTTTCTGTTGAAATGGTAAATTTATCATCTGCTAATCTTTTATAAACAGCAATCAGTTGATAGGATGGGTCTAATGAAGCAAGACTTGCATCCCCATGGGAATTGTTACAGACCAATAAACCACCGATTTTGAGATAAGACTTGACTGCTTGACCTACAAAGCCGGCATATTGAGAAATGACCAAATCAAAATCATTGCCCAGCCCCTCAAAACTTCGCTCATAGTCTTGCTGGTAAAAACGGAAAATTGCTTCCTCCTCATACCTTTTATTGGCTACTAAAAAGGCTATGGTTTCCGGGTCTTCAAAGAACTTGAAAGTATTTTTAAAAGAATCTGCGTAAATCACCTCTCGAAAAACCAAAGATGGGGTAAAGTGAACATGTGAGCCTGGGTAGAACACCTTATTAATGGAATATTTGGCATTTAAAGCTACAAAAAGACCGATGGAAGTATGCTCCTTATCTACATGAAATTTTTTATAAAGCTTGGGAATATTCATAGGATCGCACTTTAATAATAGAAAAGAAACATGCCTTGCCTATTGCCACTGTAGACCAGTACTAAACTAATAGGATTATGGGAAATAAAAAACTACTTCTCGTTTAAAAAGCCACGAAGATATATGGCCAAAGCCTATTGTCACTGCCTTATTAATTCTTCTACAAATGTGGTTTAAAAGGTATAATAAGGAATGGTTTCAAAAAATAACTAATCAAAAATCCATTTTATGTTCACTTGCTTTAAAGATTAGAAATAGCCCAAAGGCTAACATTCCTAAAGCAATTACTCCTAAAACCACCGCACCAAATTCATTTTGAATGAAATTAAAAGCCTCTTTTGTACCCCCTGACTTGGAAGCATCATAGGTAATGGCAGCTCTTACGGTAAGGTAAGCAATAACGCCAACAACTATACCCCGAGAAGTATAACCCACTCGACCCGAACTAATCATTATTTGCTGGGCTTTATCATTCATACCCGATTCTTTAACCTTTTCTTTAAATTTTCCTGAGAAAGCAATAAAAATCTGGATCAGGGCCCTTATCAAAAATATTAAGGCAATAGAAGCAACTATCCATCGTCCATATTCTTGTGCCAATAGCTGCTGAATCATGGACTCCTTTCCGCCACCATTGTCACCACCGCCACCTAACAATAACTGTAAGGCATTATAAATGATGAAAAGGTAAAATATACCGCTAGAGAAATAACCTAACCTGTAAATTATTCCTTTGAAATCGTTCCCCTTCTCCTCAGTGTCTTTGAAGGTTTGATACATTCGCCAAAAAACATAACCTGCCAAACCCAGCACCACGAGCCAAAGTAAAATTTGGCCAAAGGGTTGATCAATTACAAAAGCTAAGGCACCATTGCTTCCGGTCTTTTTACCTCCTTTACCAAAAGCTTCCCATGCTGTTAGCCCTCCGATTAAAAGATATACAACTCCTTTTGTCCCTATTCCGAGACGGGCAATCTTTTTCTTTTTCTGCTTACTCGGATTCAAATCTGATTTTTCCATGGGTGGGTTTGTTTATCATAAAAAATTCAAATTTGATGCCAAATAAAATTGACCTCCAATCATTTATAAAAAAACTCCAAACCAATTGGGCTAGTGCACCTAATCGATTTGGAGGCAAATTTCCTGCTAATTGGCTGTCTTTTTTGTTAACTAGCCATTATATCTGTCAACACCTTCTTGAATACATCCACAGGCTGGGCGCCGGTTAAGGCACTTTGCTTATTAAAAACTATAGTTGGCACTGATCTGACACCTACATTCTGCCAATAAGCTTCCTTGCTCTTTACTTCTTTTCGCGCTTCTGTATCTTCTAACCTGGCCAAAGCCTCTGTTGCATTCAAACCTACCTTTAAAAGTGCTTCATTTAGTACTTTTCTATCAGATACATCTTTCCGCTCACTGAAAAAAGCAGTAGTCAGTTGCATCTTTAATTCCGTTTGTTTGCCAAACTCCCCGGCATACTCCAATAAAACATGGGCATCAAAGGTATTTGACATGCGCATTCCTTCAAAGTAATCAAACTTAAATCCCAATTCTTCTCCAGCTTCAGTCATGATTTCCTGAGACTCCTTTTGTTCTTCTAGAGTGCTACCATATTTTTCAGCAATATGCTCATGAAGATCCTGCCCTTCGGCAGGCATATTCGGATTCAGTTCAAAAGGTTGCCAAGAAATGTCCACTTTGTCTTCAATACCAAGTTCAGCTATGGCTTTCTCTAAACGTTTGTAACCAATGGTACACCATGGACATACCACATCTGAAACTATATCTATTTTTAATTTCTCATTCATCCCAAACTCCTTCTTTACTAATTTTTTACATGCTATTGTAACCCTAAAAACCGAAACATTGTTTTATTTAAAAACACAACTCCACATTTTATGGGATTTATCAAATCATTCAATTGGTCTAAACTTACACCCAAAATTTGCAATTATGTTTTCAATTTATCGCCATTTCAGGTTAATAAAGACCGTAACTCATCGAAAATAATGGAATGACCTACCTTTCGAAAGTGAAAGGTAGGTTCCACTTATTGATGGCTTAAGTTTAAAATATTGCAGACTTTAAACGCTTGCAGCTTTTTCTTTCTCCCAGGCAAACTTTTGGAAAGGAGCATCTACCGGTGTATTGGCTATATGATTGGTATAGTTACTGATTACTTTTTGAGACAAACCTAAAAGGATCTCAAGCACTTGTCTTTCACCATATCCTGCGGCGTAAAATGTTTTTAAGTCTTCAGAACTTACATGTCCTCTATTACGAACAATGGTTAAGGTCATGTTTCGCAAGGCTTCCAATTTAGGGTTTTCTAAAGGAGTCTCATTGCGCAATGCATTTGTAATGTCATCATCTACCTTCATCATTTTAGCAATGCCGGTATGGGCAGGCACACAATAATGACAGGCATGTTCCACATTAATTGTTTGCCATACTACTGTCAATTCTTCTTTATCAAATGATGAAGAGGTAAATAATTTATGAAGGGTCTGGTAAGCTTCAAGAAGCTCCGGAGCACCCGCCAATACGCCATGCAATCCTGGAATCATTCCATTTGCTTTGTTTGATTGCTCCAATAGTTCTTTGCTTCCTTCCGGTGCAGATTCAATGTTGTGAATTTTCAAAGTTGTCATAATATTTATTTTAAATTATTTCTAAACAATCGTTTAGGTTTAGTGTAAAAAAAAGGTCAAATTTTAGTAAATGTCATTTCAATATAGTCTTCGATTTCCTCCCGACTATTGACTCTACTTGCAGCCGCCAAACCATGTTTAGCAATGACCAGAAAATTGGCTTGTTTCAATAAAAGGCTCTCTTCTTTATTTGAGCCTATTCTAAGTTTTTCCAAGAAAAGCAATTTCAAATTGTCCATAAAAGCCATCACCTGGGTTTTAATCTCCGGATCATCACTTTCAGAAAATTCATTGTAGGTATTTGTTAATAAACAGCCTTTTACATTTCCTTCCTCAGCGCATATGGCTACAGAATCATAAAAGAACTGTTTAATGTCTTCTACCCCATTGCTGGCTTTCTTGAATTTTTCAAACATGGCCCCTACGGTAGATTGGTAGCAGTTGAGGCTTTGGAGAAACACACCTCGCTTACTACCAAAGCTAGAATAAATAGAGAATTTATTGATGCCCATAACTTTTTCTAGCATTTGCATAGAAGTCCTTTCATAGCCATTGCGCCAAAATAAACGCATGGCTTTGTCGATAACCTCTTCTTCCCTATATTCTTTTTTTCTCGCCATTGTCTGAATTACAATACAAAACTAACCGATCGTTTTGATTAAAGCAAGGTTTTCTTTAAATCTTTTTTACTCAATCAATTACTAATCTGAAAAACACACTATTTGAACCAAGTAACATGAGGAAATCTCTTATAAACAGCTTAATTTTTGTCTCTATTTTCAAATCCGGAGTTTAACATGTTTTGCATCAGGTTGAATACGCCTCCCTCCCTGTATATAGTTTGAATCAAGAAAGTGTACACTTGGGCAAACCGTTGATTACCTGATAAGTCTCCGAAAATGGATTTTAACTTAATGAAGGAAAGTGGATCCTCCTTTGTTTGCACAGCTGCTTGATGCAATTCCCCTTCCATCACATCGATTATTTCAAGGGCATCTCCATTCCTATCCACTCCTTTGTCACTGTAATAACACCACGCGGCGATAACTAAGGCAGCAAACTGAATACTTCCATTGGAAGATAAATTTTCATTTAATGTCTCGATCAAAAATTTGGGCAATTTCGCGGAACTTTCGGAACATATTCTGGAAACACTGTCCTTAATATTGGGATTTGCAAACCGTTCTTGCAAACTGTCTTTGTAAGCTGCTAAATCAATTCCTTGAAGCTCATCTAAAGTAGGGGTGGCCTCCCTGTCCATATACGCCCTTAAAAAGGTTCGAAAAGTATGGTCTTCTATACATGCATTAATGGTAGGATATCCGTGAATAGCTCCCAAGATTCCCAGTACGGAATGTCCTGCATTCAAAAGCCTAAGCTTCATTTTCTCATAGGGCTTTACGTCAGGTACGAATTGTACTCCCACTTTTTCAAATTCGGGCCTACCGTTGGAGAATTTGTCCTCAACTACCCATTGTATAAATGGCTCACAGGTAACAGGCCATTCGTCTTTTATTTGGTAGGTATTTTCCAAATAATCAATATCAGCCTGAGTTGTCACGGGGGTAATCCTATCCACCATACTGTTTGGAAAACAAACCTCCTCTTCAATCCACTTGGCCAGTTCCCTGTCTTGTGCTTGAGCAAATGCTAGCAACATTTCTCGGGCCATATCCCCATTGTGCTGTATATTGTCGCAGGATAATACTGTAAATGCCCGCAGGCCCGCATCGCGCCTTTTCTTTAAAGAGGCAGTTAAAAACCCATAAACAGTCTTTGGATTATCCGGATGTTCAAGCTCATGTTGAATATCCGGATTGGCAAAGTCAAATTCCCCGGAAGAAGGTTTAAAATTGTAGCCTCCTTCTGTTATGGTCAGGGAAACAATTTTAGTTTCTTCAGAAGCAAGTCTTAAGATTACAGACGAAGGACTATTTACTGCCAATTGAAAATCGATAATTGATCCCATCACTTGCGGTGCTATTGTACCATCAGGGTGTTTGACAATTAAAGTATACAATCCGTCTTGTTTCTGAAGTACATCATGAATTTTCTGATCTGCCTTTCGAAGTCCAACACCACAAATCCCCCAATCAGAACCGTTGAATTTTTCTATCAATTGGTGGGTGTAATAGGCTTGATGGGCTCTATGAAACCCTCCAACGCCAATGTGTACCAAACCCATGGTAAGTTTAGCTCGGTCATATTTAGGGCATGGAATCCTGTCACTAATTATAGATAGGTTTTCTTGTGTAAGGGTTAAGGGATTTTCCATTTCAATTTTGATTTTTTTGTTTTCCGCGCAACAAAGCCCAATAGGCAGTTGCAAAATAAACCAGTGTGCAAATAAAGGCAATGCTGTAAAATGTTTCTCTATTTTCAAGGTAACTTAGCTCATCTTCACTTCCAAAAAGCACTATCCACGCAAGCACCAAAGTTACAATTAAAGCCAAATAGCCGAGGATTTTAAGAACCCGGGTAGCCAATGAATTGTCCATCAAATTCGGTTTTTCCTCTTTAGCCTTTTGCTCCTGGTAATTTCGAATGTTTTCATTTCGCTCTTTTTCCCTTTGAGCCGCTTCAGGATAAACTTCTTTTGCCCCATACCTTCCTGCTAGGAAAGTATAAATCAAAATGGTAAATATCCAGGTAGGAATAAAAAGATAAAAGAAGGACATTACATCAAGGACATTTAATCCAAAACCGAAAACCAAGCCAAGGCCCCAAGAGGCTATTGCAGGAGTACTAAAGGTCAAAGATTTATAATGAGACCAATAAGATGTGTAGCCGATTCTGGGAAAGATTTGATGTTCTGCAAAAACAATCCCTCCAACCGGCACTACCAATAGGCCCGCATAAGTTAAGAGCGGGAGGATTTGAGAAAACACAAAGGGAAAACAGGCGATAATTATGGTAATTACACCAACAACAATAGTGGTTTTCATCCTTGAATGGTTAGAAAAAATGGCTTGAGCAGCCAAGCCGGCCCTATATAAGTTGGTGATGGCAGTAGTCCATCCTGCCACAATCACAATAACAAAACCTGACCAGCCCAAAGCATAATAGGCAACATCTCCCGGATCGAGAGCCACAATAGATTTCCCTAAAATTACTGCAGCTCCTGCTCCCATTATGCCTGCCGCTATCCATGCCACATAATGACCGAACATCATTCCCGTACTTGTAGCAAACCCATAAGATTTCTTTTTTGCAAAACGCAACAAAGCCATATCTATCAATCCAAAATGGGTAATGGTATTGGCAGCCCAAGCAAAGCCTATAACTTCAATCAGACCTATTCCGGGTTCACCAAAACTATCCACTCCTGTCCATATGGATTGATTTCCTAAGTTTATAAAATCATTCCAATCGGAAGGTAATGTTTTGGCCAATACATCAAGACTTAATGCCGGCAACAATACCATTGCTCCACTTGTAAACATGACAAATAACCAAGGAGCACAAATGCCGGAAAATTCAGAAACTGCATTAAAACCATACAAGGCGATGGTAACCACCACGATGCCCACTCCAAAAACAATCAACACAAACCACATGTTATTTGGGTACCAATTGAGCTGTGCCGGAATACCAAAAGCAAAGCGAACAGCAGTAGCTGAAACTGTGATCATTGCGGCAGAGATTACTGAAAAAATAACCACATTGGCCCAATTGTAGAGCTTGGTCATTGAATCTCCGGCTATTTTGTTGAGATAGGTGTATAAGCTAAGTCTAGTTTCAACGGCTATTGGGGCAGTGATAAACCTCCAGCTCAATACTGCCAATATATTCCCAATTAACAAGCCTAAAAGGATATCCATCGTCTTGGCGCCTAATGCAACGAAGGTGGCTCCTATCACAAACTCTGTAGCAGCTACATGCTCTGCTGCATACAGCCCTGCAAAGTGAGTCCAATCATGAAGCTTATGCTTAGCTACGGGTAATTGTTCTTCGTCAAGATCATCAAACTGGGAAGAGGAATCGGTCATTGTTCTTCGTTTAAATTGGGTTTCAATTGTAATAATGGGGCAGAAACTTTTTCTAGGGGGTTTTATTTGTCACTGTTATAAATTTTTATGCGTTATTTTATGGACTCTACGTAACATTTAAAATTATGCAGAATTGACTGCCATCCGGCCTCTTGCTGTTGAACGGTGTTTATACCCTCTGCTTCCAAACGCTCCACTATCTGAACTTCATTGTCTACGACGTGAAATTCACCGGTCACATTTCAGTCATCAGACAATTGGTAGGCAATCCTTTCTATTACTTTTTTATAGACTCCGGAAAAGTCAAATCCCATGGTACCATTTTTTGCTTCCATCCGCCAATTAAAAGCCCCATTTGATCGAAGATCATTTGTGGCTGATGGACATGCCCATTCGTTGGATGCAAAATTTCAATTTACAATATGGGCAGGAGCGGTCCAGCATTCCCAAACCATACCTATTGCTGCTTTGATTGATGTTTCAACGGTAATGTACATGTTTTTATTGTTTAAACAGACTAGGTGCAATTTTCATCAGTAGGTTGTCAGATTATCAAAAAATTGACAGTCTTTAACTTGATTTAAAATTACATCCACGGCTCTTTTTGACAAAATGAGTATCCTTATTCTGCAAACTCCCCACGAAGCCCATCAATGAAATTATTGCTACCTGCCTTATCTACATGGTAATGATACCCTCTACTGCTGTCATAATGCCCTCTTGATGCATCCAAATCATGGTAGGAATTGCCCTCCGCATCCTTATTCTCATATATACCGTAGCCATCCATCGCATAGCCAATCATGGCTGCATGTGTATCCGATTGATAGATTTTAGTAGACAAGCCTGTTGCTGCATGGTAGTGATAGCCTGCTGCCAAATTAATATGTCCTCCGGCATCATCAAATGGAGCCAAGGTATAAGCTTCCAGTATTCTGTCCACCGGCGCCGGCGCATCAAATACCACTCCATTAAAAGCCAGTCCTCTTACGGAAGGCATTCTGCGCCCAAGTCCACCACCCGGCCCTCTGGAATATTTATAAGGCCTAACGGCCACTTTTGGGCGAACAGGGATATAATAAGTATGCGTGATATCACCCACATAAGATGGCATGCACTCCACACAAAAATTTTTATATTCTTCACCAACATTGGGGTTGGCAGCATCTGCACATTCCTCCTTGGTACCGGTTTTTATAATTGCTCCTGTGTTGGCATCATACATCATCCAAGTGTTGTCATTATAGAATGAAGCTAGGTTCTTTATAAATGCTCCATCCACATCATAAACATTCCCACCTTCCATCCAAATTCCACCGGCACTCGAATCGTCTGTGATATTTTCAGGACACCAAGGCCCCATATTGTGATCAGAAGGAATACTCTTAACTACAATTTTATAGCACTCTGCTTTGGTACCGTCAGATAGTGTTCTGGTCACCACCGAAACAGGTTCAGCTAATCCTTCCGATAAAAATAGAGAAGATTTTACAGGAACAGTCACGGTATCCTTCAATCTAGGGGTATTGTCAGCTTTTGGTTTGCAAGAATAAAAACCAAGCCCTATCAAAATGAATAACGTAAAAATGAAAAGTCTACCTGTACCAACCATAGCCTAATTTAGCCAAACTAAAGGGCATATTATATGAACAACCTATTGCCATTAAAATGCAATGTCTGTAAAAAACATTAACGAAACATATAGCCATAGGACTTTAACTCAAAATAATACCCCAATTGACAAATCCGAAAAAACGGCCTCTATAAAGGTAAGATTGAAAGCTCATCCCCGCAGCTTCTACTTACAAACTCTAAGCTACAAATATTATTCAAATAATCAGAAGCAATTTTACCATGCATTCTCAATTCTAGGTTTCAATACAATTTCCCCCTTTAGCTCCTGAGCAATCGCATTTTTAGGAATATCATAAAAAAGATAGCAAATAAGAATGCCTGCCAGAACTTCCGACAGGCATTCCAAATTTCCTTTACCCAACAGCAAGCTAATCGGGTAATTATAGAACAAATTCTAAATTATGACAACGGCCTTTAAAATTAAATAACAATGCCTTCTTGATCAAAATAGAAAGCAACAGCCTCTTGAACAGCTTCAAGGGAACTGTATTGAGGTTGGTATCCCAATAAATCTTTTGCTTTCGATATGCTTCCACAAGGACTGTGGGCAATATGATCCCAAGTAAATTCCTTATCAGTACTGCTCACCGTCTTTTCCCAAGTTTCCCATGGCAAGAACTGTAAATTGGCTACCTGTCCAAACTTCTCCGCCATGGCCTCTGCAAAACCTCTCAAGGTAAGGGCTTGTTCGGAGACAACATGAAAACTTTCTCCGATGGCATAATCTCTATTTTCTATGGACTTAACAAAAGCTTGTGCCACATCATCCGCATGCACATGATGAACCGTTTCCATGCCTAAATTGGGTATTTGCACCACTTCTCCTTTAGCTAGACGAACAAATACTTCTGGATTAAAATTGCCAGCAGGATTTACAGGTAGCCAACCCGGGCCTACAATATGGCCGGGATGTAAAATCGTAACAGGGAAACCGCTTTCTTGATGAAAAGAATGGAGATAAGCTTCAATATTGGCTTTATCTATACCGTATTTACCAAAGGGCTTCCGTTTTTGATTTTCGGTAGTTGGCACTTGTTCACTGTGTCCATGTACCCACATGCTACCACAATGAAGGAAATGTTTAATTTTTCCATTCAGTGCTTCAGATAATTTACGTGCACTTTCAGTTGTAAAGCAAATTAAATCTATTACAATATCTCCATTTAAGGCCACGATTTGCGAGCTAAAGTTGCCGGTTTCTTCAGCTTTAACCCTATCAATCGTTACATGTTCCACTGATTTCCATGCAGGGTGCTTGCGATAAGGAATGCTATGTTGCCTACTTACACAAACTACACTATGTCCTGCCTCTACGAGTCGGGGGATCAAATAGGTCCCAATATGCCCTGTACCTCCTATAATAATTACTCTCATTTGGTGCTAATCAATTTAAAATGAAGCATAGACCCACATCTGTTCTAGAAAAAATACCCTGTAATCTAACATCAGGCCATGACTGGGCATAATTAATTGTTGTAAATTAGTCAATGAATAACAACTTTTCCAGGGACTTTCCATCTGGATTGAAAAATGATCTTATGATTAATTTTAAAAATCATTGTTCGGAAAATAAAAAAAGATTATTGGTATTGTGGCCAGGCCCTGTAGGCAAGTATTCCTCCACTAAGCAATAATACCATTTGGAGAAACAAACTTGGAGCTGTTTCCAATTGTCTTCCAATAACAAATAGTAAAAAAACTATTGAAAAGAAAGCCATTAACCCGGTAACTTCTTTCTCCTTTTCACCAACCTTTCTATTGTAAAAAATCTTAGCTACTAAGCCTCCATAAAGAAAAGTAAACCATATCAAGCGATGCCTGAGCTCTTTGACCACTAGGCTAAAAGTGGGAAATTCTTTTCCTTCAAGCGTCACCAGAACAATATCAATGATTACCATTAAACCAAGCAGTACCGCAATCACAATTTTAATGGTACGGATTTCTGACAAATGTCTCTTTAAAAACCTTTTTAGCTTGTTCATGGCCTTATTATATAATTCATAGACCAAAAAAAGTGACCATATAAAAGGCCTGCTATTAAAATAGCAGTAAGAAAGGATTTCGTTTTTTCAAAAGGTACTTTGAAACCGATAATAACCATGATGATTGTCAAACCAAACAGTATCAGTACGGGAAATAGGCCGTTAGCCATTTTAAAAGCAGCATTAGAGGTGCCCAAAAAAAGATGTCCGGCAATAGCCCCTAGTGCAAAAGGAATAAAAAAAGACTTGCCCTTTGCCCATTCCAATAAGAGCACATTGGAGGTGTCATTGTCAACATCATTGAGAATAAGCATAATTTCAATAATGAAATAGGAGAGCGCCAACCCAATCATTATACTGACAACTATGGTATAGCCTGTACTTTCCATCAGCTCTTAAGAAAACTTAGCATAATTTAAGGTTTTTTATCAAAATAAAATACCAAACCAAACAATTTATACCAAATTGCATATGGATTTAAAAGGATATCACACCTGATTCAAAGCAATAACACCGAATTTCACCCTATATATTCTATTAATTGTAACAAAAATAACGAGATACCTGTGAGTAGGTGAATGCTGCATAGGAGGAAGGATTAGGAAAGAATCCACTACCCCGAAAAATCAAATTTTGCTGAAGCAGACATTTCGAATTATATTTATAGCTGAAAATTTAAATCTATAATATGAAACAAATCATTTATTCCTTACTTGCTTTAGTAGCACTCAATGCTTGCAACAGCAATACAAAGACAGAAAATAGTACTGAAGTCCAAGAAAAAGAAGACTGGATCATTCTTTTTGATGGAACGACAACTGAAGGCTGGAGAGCCTATAATGGCGATGAACTTCCTCCCGGTTGGATCATAAAAAACGGAGAATTGACCTTTGACACTGAGTTGGGTTTAGAACAAGACTATACGGGTGGGAAAGACATCATTTACGGTGCAGAAGAATTTGAAAACTTTGAATTGTACCTAGAGTGGAAGCTACCGAAGGGTGGTAACAGTGGCATATTTTACCATTTGCCGGAAGTCCCCGGTATGAGCCCTTCCGTTTTGGCTCCTGAATACCAACTTATAGATGACGAAAATTATGCGTCCATGCATGATCTAACTTCCTACAATAAAAAAATGGGGGAAACGGAAAACTTGGACCAATTGCAAGATTGGCAGAAAACTGCCTCTGATTATGCAATGTACCCTGCCGATCAATCGCAAGTAGATTTAAATCCTGTTGGTGAATGGAACAGTTCCAAAATAGTTTATACCCCAGAAAAAGTAGAATATTGGCTTAATGGCAAAGTTGTGGTCTCATTTGTCCCCGGGTCTGAAGATTGGGAAACAAGGAAAAATTCCGGTAAATGGAGCAATGCACCGGATTACGCAAAAGCGAAAAAAGGATATATCGGCCTTCAAGATCATTCCAGTCCGATATGGTTTAAAAACATAAAAATCAAAAAGTTATGAGTCAAAAGTTAATCAATAGAAGAGATTTACTCAAAAGTGGCGCCACTGTGGCTGTTGCTTCTATGCTTCCATCATGGGCATGGGCTTCCACAAATAATAACGGTCGCTTAAGAACCGCTCACGTTGGCTTGGGTGGCATGGGAAAAGCCGACTTGAAAGCAATTTCATCTCACGAAAAAGTAGATGTGGTGGCTCTTTGTGACGTCGATTCCAAGATGCTTGAACCGCTAAAAAAAGACTTCCCTAAAGCAAAACTTTATTCGGATTATAGAGTAATGATGAAAGAAATGGCAGACGGTATCGATGCGGTAGTAGTCTCCACTCCGGATCATACCCATGCTCCTGCCTCCATGTTGGCCATGGATTATGACAAACCCGTATACTGCCAAAAACCCCTAACTCACCATGTCTCTGAAGCCAGAGCCATGAATAAAAAGGCGGCCGAAAAAAACTTGGTGACTCAAATGGGTATTCAAGTTCACTCTTTCTATGATTACAAACTAGCTACACTACTTATACAATCCGGCATTATTGGCAAGGTGAAGGAAGTAAGGGCCTGGTCACCCAAAAACTGGGGAACTGATGCTCCCCAACCACAGGGATCTGATCCGGTTCCGGAAAACCTAGACTGGAATCTTTGGCTAGGAACCGCAGCTGATAGACCATATAAAGAAGGATTGTATCACCCCGGAAACTGGCGTAAAGTCCTAGACTTTGGTTGTGGAACCTTAGGTGACATGGGGGTTCATATTTTTGATACGCCTTACAATGCCTTGGCGCTGGATGTACCAAAGACCATCAAAAACGAGTGTAGAAAACCTACCGGATTTGGATTCCCGGAAGAAAACACGGTAACCTATGAATTCCCGGGTACAGAATACACCACAGATAAATTTAAATGGGTCTGGTATGATGGTGTAAACGCACCTAAGAAAAGTAAAGAACTGAAGTTGCCTAACAATGAAGAGCTTCCGGATCAAGGGGCGATGTTTATCGGTGAAAAAGGTAACCTATTATTACCCCACTTTATGCAATTACCCAAACACATTGTAAAAGGAAAATACCAGGAACTTGATCTTTCTGAACTCAAAAAGTCCGGAAAAATTGGTGAAGTGTTTAGAGATTATGAAGTGGAAGGCAAACGTCACTACCACCAATTTGTGGATGCATGTCTAGGAAAAGACGAATGTTCTGCCCCTTTCTCTTACGCTTCCAGATTAACAGAAACCATATTATTGGGCGTAATTGCAGGTAGGTTCCCAAATAAAACCTTGCATTGGGACAGTGCCTCGGCGCGTTTTGAAGAAGACGAGGCCAATCAATATTTAGATGGCAGCTATAGGGCCTTTTAAAAAATACCAAGAAGCTGTTTGAATTGATTTTTTTGCCTACCGGCGAGCAATTGATCGAATAACACAGATTACCTGAACCAAAGTCCTCCTTCGGTTTATAAATTCCAAGCAAATGGGGTTGAAAGGTCATCATATTCGATATATAGTCGGTGGAAAATTAAATAGACTGATTCAAACAGCTTCTATTTTTATATTTGGTGATTTATTGTTTATTCTTTTTCATTTTCTCCACTTCTAATTTATAAAAGTCTTCAAGCTTATGACTTCCATAGCAATTGGCAATATTATCGAAAGCCATTGCCGTCATAAAAAATTCGACAGGCCCGTAGGTTTTAGAGGAAGTGAATGTTCTTAAAAGCCAAATCATAAACCCCCTGGTCCAATCAGGTAGATGGGTAATTTTTATGGGCTTTTGCCAGGCTTTCAACGCCAATACAGCCAAGTCATTTTGGCTTAAAATATCCGGTCCACCTACGGTTATCTCCTTAGTCCCTAGCATCATTTGATCTAAACAGACTTTGGCCAAATCTTCACCATGTATCGGGTTTAATTTCTTGTGCCCCTCACCGAATAAATAAACCCGCCCGGCTTTGGCCATGCTTAAAAAATCTTTCATATCGGAGAAAAAACCATTGGGCCGAATGATGCAGTATTGCAAACCGGAATTTTTCAATTCATCTACAAAACGCTCTTTGGCTTCAAAAATTTTGAGCTGCCTTAACTTGTCTCCATTGATCGCTGAAATGTACTGAAAGGCCTCCACCTTCTCCTTTACCGCTTCTTTCAAAAGATTTGAATTGCCTTGGTAGTCAACATCCATATACAGCATCCCCTCTTTTTGCCTGGTAATGCCAATGCTTGAAAAAACCCAATCGATACCTTTTGTTATCCCTTGAATTGAATCGGGATCGGTAACCTGACCTACAAAAATGTCATCCACTTCTTTAAACATACCTTTTTGTGCCTCTTTTCTGATCAGTACCCTTACCCAATAACCTCTCTTCTTTAGCTCCTTTACTAGGAATTGGCCCAAATACCCGGTGGCTCCAGCCACTAAAACTTTCTTTGCGTTCATCTTTTTTTATTTACAAAGTAAGACGCCTTCTGCCTCTTGGCTCTTGACGATCGTCAAGAAATGCCCTTATTGAACACACGGGTTTTAATTCTGCTAAGAGTTTCCGGTGAAACGCCTAGAAAAGAGGCAATGTATTGCTGCGGAACGCGCTGAAATAATTCTCCTTGAGTATTCAACAAGTCTACATACCGTTCTTCTGCTGATTTGGTCACAAAGGAAGCAATTACTCTTTGGCAAGTAATTAGCTCATTCTCTGTGGCAATTCTGGCAATCACCTCAAACTTGGGCGCTTGCTCTAACAGGCGATTGATTTTTGATTTCCCAAACACAAATATTTCGGTATTCTCTATGGCTTGATAATTTTCTATGGCAGGGATATTGAAAGTATAGCTCTCACCGGCACAGATAAATTGCCCCTCGGTGTAGAAAAAAGCGGTTTTGTCGTTCCCATCCACATTATAAAAAAGCCTCACGCATCCTTTGGTCACAAAGAATATATCATTGGCAATTTCCCCTTCGGTAAAAATCATTTCATTCTTCCGGAAGGATTTCTTATCTACAGCCTCTCGAAGCAGGTCAATTTCATCCTTATCCAGCGAGGTGTAAAGCTGAATATTTTTAATCAGTCTTTCCATTCAATTGGGACAATTAAATTTTAGAATGCCAGCCCATTGGACTTGCCGGATTCCTTTTTCTCCAAGAATAATAAAAAATCTAAAATACTGGTTTTCTTATGGATTGTTAAAAAAACCATTCAAAATAAGCTTATAAATGCTAGAATTGCCTACTTCCGGAAAAAAACTTATTACCCTAAGTCAATATAGCCTCATTCTTAGCGGGGCCACCAGCAATATGGTTTAATAAAATCAGGAAACATAATAAAAAGCACAGGTTAGCTTAATGGGACCGGTATGCCCAAACGGTAAAAACCACCTAACAATCACACTTGAAACATCATAAAAGTGGCTTTAGCTCCAAAAAAAACAAATCAATGTAAAGGAAGACCTATAATTACCTATTTTTTTCATCCTTCAACCATTAAAAAATAAAACAGGGAAAACCATTCCCCATAGTAAACCAAGTTTCCAACACCGTGATCTAGACAAACTGGTCCCTGAGCACGGTCCCTGAGCCTGTCGAAGGGTGTCGAAGGGTAACCTGAACATTTCTCAGGGTTCAACCCTGCATTCAGACTAAGCTGTTTCAGCCGTCAGAATGCTTAGTTATTAGGCAACGTTTTTGTTTTCATATTTTTTTATTTCGTTCAATTCCTCTTGTTTTTCATCTCGTTCTTCTTCAATGTCGTAATCATCTTGTAGTCCAAGCCAGAATTTGGCCGAGTTTCCAAAATATTTGCTCAATCGCAGAGCCGTGTCCGCTGTTATTCTACGTCGTCCTTTGATGATTTCCGAAATTCTTGTCTGCGGTATTTTCAAGTCTTTTGAAAGTCGATAGGCCGAAATTTCGAGTGGTTCAAGAAATTCAAAATTCAAGACTTCGCCAGGATGTACATTTGCCAACTTTTCCATTTTTCCTTTTTTTAATGATAATCGATTATTTCCACTTCGCTTGCGTTTCCGCTGTTCCATTTAAAAATGATTCTCCATTGTTTGTTAATCCGAATGCTGTAAAAGTCCTTTAGATTTCCAGTCAGCTTTTCAAGTCGGTTTGAAGGTGGGACTCTCAAGTCCATAATGTCCTGCGAGTTGTTCAACATTCTCAATTTCCGACGTCCAACGTTCTGAATTTCAATCGGCATTTTTTTGACTCGTATACCGTTCCAAATCATTTCGGTTTCTTTCGAGCCAAATGAAATAATCATACCTTTGTTTTACGTTACTAACGTCAAAAGTAAGTAAAAAGTTTGTTTTGTGCAAATGTTGCCTAATCGAGCAGAGTAAGATACGAAATAATTCGTATCTCCACCCTCTCACACCACCGTACGTACCGGCCGGTATACGGCGGTTCATTAAACATGGCAATATCTTTTGTAAATGTTAGCTGTTGGAACGAAGCCTTTCTTAGCTAAGTGCCCGTTTGTTAACGTGGTACGAAGAATTGGGCTCTGCACAACATGCCAGCCACCACTTCTTGTAAAACCCCACTTAACCGCAAGCCACTCTGGTAGTCCAAATTTAATAAGGTTCCGTATTCTGGTTCTTATTCGTTTCCAACTCTTCCAAATGCAATACCGAAGCCGGCTCCCTAGGAGACGATCTAAATCGACAAGCCTTGTTTTGACGTTGGCATAACGGAAAAACCAATCCAACCGGAACAGTATTGCTTAAGCTTGGCTACGAGAGGGAATAGCTTTTCTTGGTAATGGCTTTGCACCTTCTGACAAACTTTTGCCTGTTGCTTTCCATGAATTTTAAGCCAAATCTTTGGCTACGTGTCCTGTAAATACCATAACCCAACAGCTCCATGTGTCCAACGTAACGAACGGCACTTTTCTCTTTATTAACCTTAAGCTTTAGATTGCCTACTACAAATCTGTTCATGGATTGCATGACCTGTAAAGCTGATCGCTTTGTTTTAAGATAGATACTGGAATAATTTGGTATCTTCGATACCAGATGCCCATGCTGGGCACACACACTGCATTCAGACTAGGCTGTTCCAGCCGTCAGAATGCTTAGTTTTTGTGTGTAGGTGTTTTTAATTCAAACTTGTCATTCCGAATTGGTCAATTGCTTGTTGTTTGTTATCGGCAAGAGAGAATTTTAATTCGGTCCACGCTGTTCCTTCAATTCCTTTGAGTTCAATTCCGTTTTCTGCTTTAGTTATCGTAAATAAAAAGTCTGCAAGGTTTTCGTCCTTATTTTCCGAAACTTTTTTCAAGTCAGTCATTCCGTATTCATCAACAGCTTGAGGACGATAATTATTTAGGCTAAAGGACAAATCTATCCAAGCACTTCCTTTTTCACTTCTCATTTTTATTCCATTGTCAGTTTTCTCAATGATTAGCTTAAAATCTTTTAATTCAGCCGTTTTATTTTGAGCAATTAATTCAGCTGTTCCAGTCAAAAAAAGTAGTGCCATTACTATTCCATTACTATTATTGAAATTGGTTTACTAATTTTCATTTTTGCTTTCATATCTCTATTTTTAATTTTAGTTCGATTTTTGTTTCACTTACACAGTAGAGTAGAGCCTGATAGTCCACTTTATTAATACCTATAAAGATAATAATAAGAAGTAAAAAATCAGTAATCCTTCCTCAAACCGTACCCTGTTAATTACAGGGAAGTTTTCCCTCATACGGCTTACCGCTATATACTTTTTTAGGTTTTTTTAGGTACTTGTGATTGTTTACTCAATGCCTCCAGCGAAAATTCACCACCACTATTGTAGGCAATTGTAGTGGACAAAGAATACAGTTCTCTCGTGTCGCTTATACCATAAAGACTAGGTAAATCTCTAAGGATGACTTTGTATACAATATCTTGTCTAATATAACGCCCCGGGTTAGCTTGAATTTTCTCAGAGAGTATAACTTCCGGATAACCTCCAAAGTTAATGTATTCTATAAAATGCCTATTTAGTTCATCTAAATGACTTGTGGAATAAAATTCAGTCTGTTTGTCATTCCAATTTAGCTGTATAGGCTTTATAAGACTATCCAACCCTTTTAAAGATATGTACTCATTGAAGGTAAGGGGAGGAAGCAGGAAATCGGTAAATCTACCAGCACCACTTTCATTACTTGCAAACTTTAAAGCTGCAGCTGCAGAACCAGAAACAATAAACTTATCTTTTCTATAACTATCCACTAATGACTTGAGGTGAACTTCCCAATCTCTGCAATATTGTATTTCATCAAATATTATATGCCAATCTGATTTGTCAGTCAGACCAGTGGCTTCTTTTGAATAGTTAAATAGCTGTTCAAGAGAGATATTGTTGTATATAGGGTTTTCTATGGTTATAAATATTATTTTTTTTGGGATTTGCCCCACTTTCTATTAATTCCTGAACCATATGATAGAGCATAACTGTTTTTCCAACTCTTCGTTGGACCCATTAAAACAACTGCTCTTCTCATATCTCTTTCTTTAACTAATGGTTTAAAGAGTTCAAAGTATAATCTTCGAGGCATCTCATTATAGTCAGCTTCAATTTTCCCTTCTATCTACCACGGATTTTCAAATCGAATACGTTCTAGTACCTGATCTTTTGAAATTTCTCGTATCATTTTGCTCTTATTTGACAGCAAATATCCAAAATAGAATACCTTAAAGGACCTTATATTTAATAAATATTGTTTCTAAGGAAAAAATGAATGTGTGAGGTTCTTATTTTTCAATACTCTACTACGCCTAGCTATGCGTAATGCGAATTAGGAAAGCCGAAACTTTCAATCTTGGACTTAGCCGAGGTTTTATAAATTGTATTTATTTTATTCACCCAAAATACCATATTAAAGTCTTGGGGGACTTCATTGAGTGAACAGATTTTCAATTGTGAGAGAAACCCGCATTACGTATCAGGTATTGTGTGTGCCTTGAATGGTGAATATAGATCAAAAAGTTGACCGTTCCAACGGGTGAAAAGCCTGTGCGAGTTTTGTCGGTATTCCTTAAGCGCGGGAGTCGTTACCCGAAGCATGGAGTAGGACCAGAAAAGGAGGATGGGCAGTAGCCCAGAGTCCGATTCTGATTACTACGATCACTTTGTCACGCCTAAGAAGAAATGGATATGAATCCATGCTTTCCTATTACCTCCAAACGCAACCCATAATCCGGTGAACTGGGACTGAGCGTAAAAAATGATCTTTTTGGATCATTTTAGTGAAGAGCCGCAATGCAGGGCAGGTACGAGACCCGCACAGCCTGCCCTGTTTTTCACAGGGCATGGTGGATTTAGAACCTCAAGCTGAGCTATTTGACTCAGGTCGGACTACTCGACTGGCAGTAGTATTTATTTCAAGAATGAGATTCCGTGGTTTCCGCAAATTTTGGCAACTTTTTCAAAATCAGGTGGCCCGGGAGGTAAATCAGCCAATTCCTTAAACATCATCTCTATTCCAGCAGGAAAAGCACTTGTAATCATTTTTGCCTTTTCCGTTCCGACAACTGTCCAGGTGTGTGGAATGTTTTTAGGTGCAAAAGCGGTATCGCCAGCTTTTAATACAGTTGTTTTTCCATCTACCATTATTTCGATTTGTCCTTCAATTACCCTAAAAATCTCGTCTTCTTTGGTGTGAATATGTGGTGGAATACCAACACCAGGCTCTACATCATCGACCCATTCAACAATTTGATTGTCAGTATCACTACCTACTAATATGTGGGTTTGGATGTCTCCAAGTACATTTACCACGTTACCCTCTCCGTCTCGAATAATTTTAGATTTCAGATTAGCAGTTGATGTTTCTTTATTTAATAAACCTTCGCTGATAGCAGCCTCTGGAATCAAGGCAACCCCAATTCCAAGACCAGCTGTTTTGATAAAATTCTTTTTATCCATAATAATTCTATTTTATTGATTAATGATGTGATTTTCATTGACAAACAAGGCTTTGCCATTTTCTTCATTTTCAAGTCCTTGCAGATAAGTGAGGGCCACTTCTGAAGCCGCCGGACATCTACTTCCGTCCATCTGCATTGCTTCGGCAGTTTCTTTGACAAATGGTGGATGCACAACCAAAATTCTCTTGCCTTCGACTAGTTCCAAAGCAAGTGCTTTAACAAATCCTTCCAAAGCTGCATTTACCATTGCAATATTGGTCGATTCCGGCCAAGGTTGATAAGCAAGTATTCCACCGGTCAGGATGATTACGCCATTAGGGTTCAAAGTTTGTAATCCAACACGGCACAAATTAACCTGCCCCATTAACTTGCTTTTCAGCCCAATATTGATTTGTTCATCTGACAGTTCGGAAAATGAACCAAAACTGGCATCACCAGCTGCACAAATGATAGAATCAATATGCCCTGTCTTTGTAAAAAATGTTTTGATAGATTCAGTATCTTCTATGTCAATACTGTTCTCTGTGTGGCGGGAGGCTTTTATCACTTCATACCCTTTGTTTTGTAGTACTTGGCTTATGGCACTACCAATGGTACCCGTAGCTCCTATAACGATTATATTCTTCATAACTTACCTTTTGCGAACAAAGGTAAAGGAGAAGATAGCTTTGAAAGTTGCGATAAAATCGGTAAGACCTTAGAATTTCAGATTAATCAGCTTTTTCTAATCTGCCTAGGCGATAAATTGGTGTGTTTTTTTAGATAATAACTGAAATAATCAGGAGAAGAAAAGCCAAGTTGATAGGCTATTTCTTTGATGGGCTTATCTGTGAATTTTAGTTCGTGACGGGCAGTCATTATAAGTTTTTCGTCAATGAGGCTTTTGGCGTTAGTTCCCAAAACTTCTTTCACGCATTCGTTCAGGTATTTGTCTGAAACGTACAGTAGTTGTGCATAAGCGGAAACCTCGTGATACTCTGAAAAATGTTTATCAATCCTTTTTTTGAATTTATAGACTAAGGCGGCTTTTTGGTTGTTGTCGGAAATAAACGTTTTGATATTGCATTTCCCGTCACAATAAACAAAAAAGGTATTTAGAAGCGACAATATAGCTTCTTCTCTGTGGGGTGAGTTAGTACTAAGGAGTTCATCTAGCATTTCAAGAATAGACTGTACTCTCTTTTCAATGCCGGGGGAAAGATTTATCTTGGGAATTTCATCGATAGACTTGAAAAAACGCACCTGGGTAATGTGAAGATTTTTGAAAGCAGGATACTCCAAAACACTTTTAGGCAAGTAAAGCAGGTATCCTGAGGATGCTGAAGTTCCATTTTTATGAATTTTCCAATCAAAGTCCGGGGTTAGGAAGAAAACCGAATTTGATACGTTTTTGTATTTTATTTTGTTTATTTCGATATGCTTAATGCCGTTTTGAATCCAGCACAATGTATAATAATCTTCTACGCTTCGCTTTGAAGTGACCTTTTTGAGTATTGGTGATATTTTTATTGTTTGTATTGTCATTCCCATATTACTGGACAATAGGGTATCTACTGTTTGAAGAAGACAATATAAGGACTAGTTACGCTTATTCAAATTGATAGATACCTGGTGTTAGCCACCATTTTTATTTTTTAAATTATCCATTTGATGATTGTCACAATTCCTACAATTGCTGAAATAATTGCTATCAATATTGCACTTATACAGCCAAATTTCATTGTCTTGTCCGTCCAAGTTTCCACATAGGGCTCTTGTTTGACATTAGTTCGAATTTCGTTTGTAGGCTCAACGTACTGAATGTAAGTAGAGCAATCATCATCAACCCAATTTTCGTCAAACCCTAAAGGAAAAACTGACTTTTCTGTTTCATTTTTTAATAGTCCTTCTGTGTCTCTTGCAGCTTTTAGAAGTTCTATTGCAAAGAGCTCAAGTCCTTGTTTATTTGCTTTTATAAAGCTTTCGTCAGGCCCGCCACCGTATTCGAATATGCCGAGATAGGCTTTTTCCTTTCGGTCTTCTTTTTCAAGCTTGTCAATAATATTCTGAAGGTCTTCTTTATTCACAAATTGTGTTTCTTTAAATGGTGGCTAACGTTAAGTCAGATTGGCGTCGGGCCTTTTTCGTGTCCTTCACCCGGGCCTGACTCCAATCGTTCCGGCTAAAAAGCGTTGCTGTCCCGTAGGGCAGCTATGATTTTTTAGCCATTGTTAGGCTTTGGTTTTTATTTCTTTATTCATTCTGTCTTCAAGTTTTCTAATTCGCTCCCAATTCGTTTTACCTGTCGAGTTATTTTTTAATTGAGCAAATTGTTCCCAAAAGTCAGATTCTCTTTCCTTATGTTCTTCTATCAATCTTTCTTTATCAATTTGTATTTCTTTCCAATCTTTCTGAACTGCCAAATCTACTTGCTCTTTCATACTTTCGAAAAACTGGTTTCCAAACTCTTCTATACTTAATATGAATCTACATATGGAATTTCAATCCTTCCATTTTTAGCTGTCCAAAGTTTAATTCCGTTTTCAAGTTCATATTCTGTCTCCCAAACGATTCTAATTTTGTCCTTATTTCTGAAGCATGAAAACTGAGGTCCGCCAATTAAATGACCTGAATTTAAACTTCTTTTATATGTCCAAGAAATTAATCTGTCATATTCTTCAAAATAGAAGTCGCTATGTTCTTCTTCATCAGTATCGTTCATATCCAACCATTTGTGAGCATCATCCAAGAATTGAGAAAGGTTTTCTGTTTTTTGATAAATATCATGAGGTATTGATTCTTTGATAGCATTAAACAGTTTGGTGAAATCTTCAATGAATCTGACTATCGGATAATCATTATATGGAGTTTTTTTATCGCCAAAGTATTTTAAAGCATCTTTTGAATATTCGTACAAAGTTGAATCAGCCAAATTAAGCCATAAATCCCCGTCAGTTAACCAAAACCAACTCATTCTCAAGTCAGACTCTGCTCCCGCAGGTTGAGTTTCATCTATATGTTTTAATTTAAAATTTATCATTTGCTCTAATGAAGCCTAATGTTTTGGCGCTTGGCGCAGTGGCGGATTTGGGAGCACTATACTGTCAATACACCACAAAAGTTGATGCAAGGTAGAATGTTCAATTAATCACTTCACCCGCCATTGAGCTAAACGCCTGTTATTCCGAACCTGTTCTAGCGCCTGATGGGCACTCCGTTTTGGACGATAACCGTAGGAATCCTGATGAAAGATCTTTTCCAATCTTACCTCTATCTGATTCTTAATGACCGTTTGAGCTACCCTATCGCTGATCGTTGGAATCCCCAATTGACGCATAGATCCATTTTTCTTGGGAATCTCAACTTGTAAGACTGCTGGTGGAAAATAACTACCCGAAGCCAAGCAATTCCAGACTTTATACAAGTGCCGATGTCTTTGCATATCATACACTGACATACTTAGTTCATCCACTCCTGCACTCTTCCCTTTCCGCTTTACCTGTAGGTAAGCTTCCCATACCATTTCTTTGGTAATAGGTACTGATTTTGTCTTCTCTAATTAAATCATCCTCTTGCGAGTTGTAAAACTGTTGAAAACTGTATAAGCCAATCCCTTCGCTCCGTTTCTATTACAGAAATTTCAACACTACTACGGATTGGTCCGTCCCTGAACCAAACATCGCTATTCTGCCTCTAAGTTGATCTTATTGTGCGTTTCACTTGGCATCTTGATCCAGGTTCCCGAGTTCCGTAAATAAGCCCGAATAAAGGTCATGCCTCCTAAATGATCCCGATGCATCGGGGCCGTCCAGTCAATAAACAGTTACCACTGAACTCGTAATGTTTGTCATACTTCAAACACTTTTGACAGAATGTAGCACTTTCTCAGCCTGCCCTGTTTTTCACAGGGACACTTCATCAGAGGTTCATTTGCATTCATCTCCTTTATCCTTACCTGACCACGCTCTTGACGTGGCCTTTTCCATAACGCTCAATACCTTGACTCTTTACCAAAGCACCTTATGGTGGTTTGATGCTCTCCCCTGTAGGACAACACCGGTGGGTCGGTTCCACCATCTTATAAACAGTTGCATAACGATTTTCAGCCGTTCGTTACTCTCGGCACACGCAAGAATAGTAGCCGACTGCGTGAGATTTTCTTATCAAGTTAAACCCAAAGTTGGTGCGGGTTGCAAACCTTGGATTTACCACAGGTTCGGCTATTATTTTTGCACATTGTTAGCGGTTTGTTGGTTATTCATTCTCTTTGTTTTCAATCAATTGTTTTAACTCTTTTTTGCTTGGCAATACAGTTTGATATTTACTTGCAAAAATTTGCTCATTATTTTCAGGCAATGTAATTTCTACAAGTGTGTCTTTTTTGTCTTTACATAGGATTATTCCAATTGTTTTGTTCTCAGTATCAAGTTTTACAAATCTGTCGTAATAGTTGACATACATTTGCATTTGTCCTAAGTCTTGATGTGTTAATTTGCCTATTTTTAAATCAATAACAACAAAACATTGTAATAGTCGATTGTAAAAAACGAGGTCAACTCTAAAATGTTCCTCGTCAAATGTAAACCTTACCTGTCGTCCAACAAATGTAAATCCCTTGCCCAGTTCAAGTAGAAAGTGCTCTAATTTATCAATGATTTTTTGTTCTAATTCACTTTCGGAATACTTCTTATTTTCAGGAAGTCCAATAAATTCAAGAATATAAGGGTCTTTCAAGCTATCTTTTGCTTTGTCAATTATTTGTCCTTTTTCAGAAAGCTCTTTTATTGCATTTTTATCTCGACTTAGTGCTAAACGCTCATAAAGAGAGGTGTCAAATTGTCTACGTAATTCCCTTAAGCTCCAGTTATTATTCGTAGCTTCGATTTCATAGAATTTTCTTTCGTTAATATTGTCGATACGCATTAAAAACAAATAATGCGACCAACTTAATTGGAGGTTGTTATTTGGAATAATTACATCTTCAGATTCAGCAGACACTGTCTGTTGTTTTCCATAAACATTATAAAAGTTCTTCATTTGTTGAAGATTAGTTACAGAAAATCCTTTGCCAAATTCTGCACTCAATTGTTTTGATAAATCTTTGAGAATTTGCTTTCCATATTCTGCTCGCTCTTTTCCGTTTTGTTCTTCTTCAACAATCATTCGTCCTATTTCAAAATAGGTGTAAACCATCGTTTTATTGATAGTCTGAACTACACTCTTTCGTGCTTCCTTAAGTAAATCTACTACTTTTTTGTAGAAGTCAGATTTATTATATTGCTCTATTTTGCTCATTCAAAAATCTTTTTCTCAAAGATATTCATTTTATATGTGATGCCATTTCATTTTTCCAATAACCGCTAACGGCCCTGACTATGGCAAGTGCGGGAATTTGAAACCGCTTTCTTGTCCGCCAGACCGAATGTTGTTAAGTTGCAATATCTTCATATTAAAGCAGTCAGCCCGAATTTGCTATAGCCGATGTTGGCGCATCGTGCTTTTTTATTTTTTCTTATGTCAAATTCGTCAAAGTCGGTGAAATCGTTACTGTTTTCTTCACTTACCTGATAACCTATCAGCCTTTCAAAGTCCTTATTGTCAACAGTTTTAATGAGTGAATTTATTTGGTCAACAATTTCATTTTTGTCCTTCGATCTAAATTTCACGAGTAATTCGCTGATTAGCCAACTGTCTCCTTTGAAAAGATGAATGCAATACCCTGTCAATTCGTTGTCAAGATTGTCAGATCCGTACCAACCTAAGTCAAGATGGTAGTTTTCTTTCTGGATTAGCAGTAGGTCTTCCTGACAGTAAATGTTGAGGAATTTGTCATCTTCAGGTATGTTGTCTGTAGGATCAATGTCGTAAAATTCATTTCTTCTAACAGACCAGTCAGATGGAAGGTCAAGTGATTGAAGTTTATATGTTGTCTGGTTCGAACTCATTTTTGCATGTGCGCCAACGTTAAGTCAGATTGGCGTCGGGCCTTTTTCGTGTCCTTCACTCGGGCCTGACTCCAACAACGGTTTGCATATGGCTTGTGGCGGTTTCGAAGCGCTTTTCTGTTCAACGAAACCAAAACTGGCTACGAAGCGAAAGCCTTGCTGGTAGCCGTTTACCCGCCATAAGCTATATGCGTTATTGTGCCTAGTTTTTTATTTTTTTAATGTCAAAATAGCATTCTCTTACAGGGTTTAAATCTGTCAATCCTTTGTCACAAGGGGTTTGTTCTTTTTTCCTTTGTTCAATTCCCCTGTCGAAGTCTCTCTTAATTTCTGAAATGTTTGTAGCAGGACTTTGAGAACCAACTCCAACTTTCTCTTTATTGACTGAAATCGTTTCCAATACTTCAAAGTCAATTAGTGCGTCTCTTTGAATATATGTCAAGTCAAGCAGATCAAGGCATTTCGTATTAATCAGTCCGCTTGGAATTTGTCTTCCGAAAAGTCGATTTTGGTCAATGAAGCTTACTCCAAACCATTGTCCGCCTTCGTCTGTACTAAAGTCCAAGACAATAGCAGTGATTTCCGTACTGTCACTATTAAATTTTAATATCTGTCCGAATTTCACAGGAAAGCTTTCAATGTCTAGTCCTGTCCAATTTAGTTGCATCATTTCTGGAATTGATTCTGAGGAAGGCCTTGTCATGTTATTACAACTTGAAATTAGAAGTCCAATGGTCAGTATGAATGCTATTCTTGTCATTTTTTCAAATTAGCCACAACGGTTTGAATATGCGTAGTGCGGGATTTCAAAGCTCCTCGCTATCAAACCGCTAAACCGTTTATTAAACGCTCTAAAGCTTAAATATAGCACATCTCCCCGCATTACGTATATTTTTTGTTGGCTGCAGTTATTGATTATTTATCAAACTATCAATTCTATTCTGATTCATATCTCTTTTGAAATCCAGACTAGTTTTACAAAAAAATGTCACTTTGGGGTATTTCTCAAATTCATATCTATTATAATAATATGAACTATTCCAGTCTGCATTAATGTTAAAATCAATATCTTTTGTCATTTTGTCTATTATAACAATACCTTTGGGGGTTGATATTCTTTTGTTAAATGGGAATTCCCAATGTGTTTCATTATTATTCAAATTCCCAGGATTTTCAATTACCAATAAATATTCAACATTATCATTTTCAACGTCCACAATTAATTTTCGCTGAGAGTACGAATAAATCATAATGCATATAACAAGAAAAACGAATTCATAGATACTCAATCTTTTCGGTGGAATTTTGTTAACAATCGCTCTATCAATCAGCAAGGCAATAAATATTACAAAATCTGCCATAAGAATCAAGACTCCTCCTAAACTTGCTCCTCCATCAAGTGTCAGTCCATAAATGCCATATGGAATACCAATCAATAAAAGAATCGAAGACAGGATAAATAATGTCGGGTTGCTTATTATTTTCTTAAAAGTCATACGGATTTGTAATACGTTTAATCAATAAAATTATTTCAAATTCTAATTTATAAAAGTCTATTCTGTCTCGTTTTCTCTAATTCTGACTAACGTATGGAAAAACCTTTAAATTGGCTCAATTTCG